>Ga0247844_1000164_pt1 | contig 139001 bp, 138 predicted proteins | sample LaCtaG_FD_192421 | JGI IMG/M metagenome (GOLD analysis project Ga0247844, IMG submission 192421) | Freshwater microbial communities from meromictic Lake La Cruz, Castile-La Mancha, Spain - LaCruzMarch201714.5m_1 | ecosystem: Environmental > Aquatic > Freshwater > Lake | place: Spain...
AAAGTGAAACTGACGCTGAAACGCAGTTATGGCTTCCGCACGGAAAACGCTCGCGAAGTCGCTCTTTATCATGCTCTTGGAAAATTACCGGAACCCAGTTTCACCCACAGTTTTTTTTAGACAGGCACATTTTCAAGATTATCCGTGTCGTAGTGGGGAAGGAACAGCTCCACGACATTCAGAGCCTCATCGCTCTCAATGCGCCGTGCCAGAGGAGTGCGGATCATGCGGCCAACAAGCTGGGCGATTGTTGTGGCATCCACCGAACGGCGGAAACTCATCATCACTTCAGCGCGGGGGCAATCCCATCCTGTCGTCAGTGCGGTTTTGAAGAGAACCACCTTCACGTCAGATGAATCCTGAATGCGTGACGCATCCATGCGCCGGATAATGCAGCCGCCGTATTGAATCTCCTCCTTGTCCTGAAAGCAGTGGACGATTTCATTGACCGCCAGCGGGCCGGTCTCCCGTTGAATCACAGTGACCACATCATGCAGCGGTGTGGCAGTCAGCGTGTTTTCTGTCCCGTCTTGCACCTGCACGACAAGAACCGGCTTCACGATCTCCTTTTCCTTTTCCTTGGTGCAGTAGGAATCCCACCGCTCGCGGTAGTGTTTCCATCTGGCCGCCGCACTTTGCAGATGCGTCAGATCACTCTGAACAGACTCCTCTTTGTTGGTGGTGACGACAATCAGGTCCTTCAGCAGGCCGCTTTGCCTCACCATATCGGGTGAGATATGGACGGGCCGCTGTGTGCGCTGCGAAGTTCCAAGAAGCTCAGTGAACCGCTGTGGGGTAGCGCTCATGCCCAACACCAGCGGAACGGCAGGCAGTCCATCCACCTCAGATCCAGTGATGAACTTCTGCATGATTGGCTTGCGGGCCTTTTCGCTGACGCCTGCCCCGCGATGCGCCTCGTCGATAATCAAAACGAAATTCTCAGGCGCGGCTGCAATCGTGTTCGCCACGGTTTGCCAGAAGGTGAAATGCTTCTTGTCCCCGCCTTTGGTCAGCAGCTTGTCCTTCCCGAGAAGCTGGGTATTGATGAAATAGACATGCCCTGGGGCCAGCCGCTCCTCATCGAAACTCTCGCTGTCCACCGTCACCAGCCGATGAAATGGCACATGATCACATGCCGCCAACAACTTGCTTTTGCTCTGCTGGTTGAGTTCCGGCGAATCGGAGAGCCAGAGAAAAGTTGTGTCGGGCCGAGCTGCAATGCCGTCCGCACCGCCGAATGTCCAATCAATGACCGCTGCCGTTGTGATTGTCTTTCCTGATCCAGTGGGGGCACTCAGAACGACCGCTTGCTGTTTGCCCTTGCTTGCTGCAACGCGGGCCTCGTCGAGTTCATCGAGGATGCATCGAGCGGAATCGGTCTGAAAATCTTTGAGTTCAAATTTCATGGCAGTTCTTACCCCTTCAGTGCGTCCTGAGTGTTGATGCGGAAATTCTCCAGATAGCTTTTGTAAAGCTGGTGGCATTCATACTTCCGCCCGAGCGTCCGGCGCATCTGGCTGAAATTCTCCTCGCTGTCTGTAATGAGGAAGACCCATTCGATGTCCTTCCGCTCCGCCAGCTTTTCGCGGAAGGTACGAAACTGCTTCTCCTGAATCAGCACGGCGAAAGGTGAGTGTTTCGGGATGAACCAAGGCGTAGAGCCTTTCGAGTCCTCGCGCTCGCCGCGACACCCAGCAACCATCCACAGAATTGGAAGGATGGCTTTGAATGCTTCACCCCGTGCAACTTCGTCGGGATCGAGGAAATCTAGGCGGAAGTATTCAATGTTTTCGTCGAAGCCCTCGCGCATTGCGTGCCCATGCAAATAGTCCCCATCAAGTTGTTTCCCATCAGAACGGTGACCCGTGACTATGGAACGGCATCGCGGCCATGAGACCGACTCAGCGACGCCGTGCTTCTCAAAATCTGGCTCTCCAGGAAAAACGTCCTGCACCAATAATTTTGATTCCATCTTGTCGGTGACTTCATTGTTCGTCACAAGAATGCATTGGCGACTTCCCCCAAGCTCATTGTTCAACAAAGCCGTAGCGTGAAACGTGGTTCCTGAACCGCCGAAAAAATCGAGAATTAAAGCGTTGGGCAGATGACTGGACACAATGCGAAGTGTATCCTTCACGGCATAAAGTGATTTGGGGAAAGCAAAGACGCCGCCTTCTCCGAGGATGGTTCTCAGCATCGTTGAGCCATAATTTCCTGAGTCATGGCCGCTGCGGTGCCAGACCGTCTTAGTCTGCCGTTGCTCGCCTGAGGTAAATTCAAGGGAAACGGCGCCAGTCTTCTTATCACGAGATGCAATCTTGATCGCACCCGACTCAATTTGCTTTTGCGCTTTCTTGCCGAGGTAAAGAATCGTCCATGTCTTCCGCGCGGTATCGTAACCGCCGAGCTTCACGTAGCCTTTCTTTAAATATTCTCGGAGTGTTCCAGGGCTTACGCGCCAGTTACCAAGCGAACCATCCGTGCGAAAAGGCCAGGCAATGCGCATCTCGTCTTTCTTCTCAAGATTTGGTTGCTGATCAAGGGGCAAGGGCTCACCAAAATCGACTATTTTCGGCACAGAAGGATCAACGGTTATCGGAAAGAATAGTTGCTTCCGATCCGCTCGCCTTGAATTGGTTCCTCCGCGAAGTAACCACTCCCATCTCGGGAGGCTGAACCGCTTGCTGTCCTTCCTATCCGGCGCAAGCAAATCATCATTCTGTGGTGGGATGTCTGCCGTAGGTCCAAAGCAAAAGAAGGCGTATTCCTCAACCCGCGACAGCTTCCCTTGTGCGACTCCTTTTTCATTGATGACGATGGTGACCATTTGACGCGAGTATTCCGGGAACATCTGCTCCAACAAGACGCCGAGATGCTGCACCTCGTGTTCATCAATGGTAACGATCAACACGCCACTTTGCTTTAATAGCCTCCTCGCAAGCAGGAGCCGCTTCTTCATCATAGAAAGCCATTTGCTGTGCCGGAACGAATCCGTCTTATCGACGTAATCATTGTTGTATTTCCAGTCGCGTGCGCCGGTGTTGTAGGGCGGATCGATGTAGATCACGTCAACCCTGCCCTCGTAGGCATAGAGCAGGAGCTGGAGGGCGTGGAAGTTGTCAGCATTGATGAGCATGTGCCACGGCTTGTCTGGCCCGCCACGCTCAACGCGATCCACCGGCACCAGTGACGGAAAGATGGGATCACCAAAACTACGGACCACGACAAGTTCCGACACAGGGACTTGAATCCCCGCTTCTGAGGGCCTTGGATACCCCTCAATCGCTTTTTCCAGAGTGGCGATCCCCTTGCGGATTGACTTCACCCGCCAGAGTTCATTTCCGCTCTCCCGTTTCTTGGCCACCAGTTCACCTTCCTTGACCGGCATTTTGGGAAGCCGGACCGTTTCTGGAAGGTGGTCCTCGAATACGAGGCCGAACTTTTTGTTTTTCTTGAGTTCGCGCACTTCCGCGACAATCGCCTTCTTCAGCCGCTCGTCTGGGATTTGAGCAATGAGGTCTTCAATTTTTGCCATTTTGCATTCAGGGGGCGGTGGAAATCATTTTGCCAGAACAGGTGCAATACATTACGGGGCAGCAATCAGCGAGAGGGAAATCAGAGAAATTACGGCCGCAGCTCGGGCCGCCGATATTCCATCTTCACAAACCGGAATGCAGCCGCTTCCGAGTTCACGGGAAAAACAATCGTCTTGCTGGAACGAGTGGAGAATCCCCCACCATTGGGACGCCACTTGAAGCCCCGCGCCTTGGCTTTCCCTGACAAGATCTCGTTCGAAGCCTTGCCGCCTGTGCGGGAAACCAGGCTGGTCCACCAGGTTTCAGGGGTGCAGGCGAAAAAATCCACGGCGATTCCGGTTTTGACGTGCCTCATCAACTTGATCCACTTGCCGTAGGTCACTCGTCCTTTCTTCGTTTTCCGCCTCTCCAGAATGCCGAGGGCTTGCAAAACTTTCAGGGCCTCAACCAGGTAATCTACCGGAATATTGTGCCCGAACAAATCGTTGGGGTCGGCCACTTGATCGGTCTGGGGGATAAACAAAACTTCGATGTCAGAGACCATCGACTTTTTGCGACGGATCGAACCGGCCACCTTGCATTTTACACAGAACTTGCGGAGTTGACGGAGGATTGCTGCGGCGGCTTTTCGGGCATCGGTGAGGGGGACTTTTTCTTTTTCCATGTTTTTTTGTTTACGGAGAAAGGCCGTAAGCTGGGAAAAGAGGGGAAGAGGGCAGGTCGTCGGGAGGGCACCCAACTGCCGAGTTGGGGAATTTTCGGACCATTTCGGACCACTTGGACTGCCTTTTCGGACCACAAACTGCCGATTTGGCTTTTCCTCTCAACCGCCCGCAGAGCCTTTATACAGGCTGTTTACAGGGGAAATCGCCAGAAATAAAAATGGCGACCCTAACGGGATTCGAACCCGTGTCACCGCCGTGAAAGGGCGGTGTCCTAACCGCTGGACGATAGGGTCAGCGTGAAGTTGGAAAGTCTCATATCCTTACGGCTGCGGCAAGAGGAAATTCACCGGAAATCGATTTCGAGTTGCGATGCAGGACTTTTCGATTCGACTTGAAAAAACCGATCAGCTGGGAGGTCGTTTCCATTGATCCGGCGAGCAATCTCTCTGTCGCCGCGGCCACGTTTCCTGCTTCCGTGGGCAATGAACACACGTCGGGCTTCCTCTTTATGGAGGGCAGATTTTCTGAGGGTGCTGAACTTCAACTTCGCTTCGCGCGCGGTAACGAGGTGATTAACGATAGGAGCAGGGTATCCGCTTCGATGATTCGCTCCCAACTCCCAGGGCGTGTGAATGAGTGGCGTGAAAATGTTAGCGATCTCCGGAACCCAGCGCCGGATGAAGCTGCCGTCGGGGTCGTGATCCAACCCCTGTTTGACGGGGTTGTAGATCCAGAGCGTGTTGATGCCGGTTGTGCCGCTTTGCATCTGGATTTGCGAGAGGTGAATACCCGGTTCGTAGTCGAGAAACTGCCGTGCCAGAGGCGCAATGAGGACTCTCCAATCTAGCCATAGGTTGTATGCGGCAAACGAAACGAGCATCGCACGCATCCGGAAATTGAGCCACCCGGTCGCTCGCAACGATCGCATGCATGCATCGACAAATGGGTACCCGGTATGCCCGGTAATCCACGCTTCAAAGAAGTGGCCGTGGTCGCGTGAGGGGTTGGACCGCAGCAAATAGCACGCTCGATTAAAACTGTGAAACTCAATATCCGGCTCGGATTCCAGCTTCTGGATGAAATGACAATGCCAGTGGAGGCGACCGAGGAACGATCGAATGGCCGTTTTCGGAATCTGGCGGTCCGTGCGGACGAGTTCATTCTGTGCAGCGTATGCGGCTTGCCTGACGGATAGGCAGCCCCACGCGAGGTATGGGCTCACGCGTGAACAACTCACTGCGCCCGAAGTGGGGCCACTCATGGCTCGCCGATAGTTCTTTCCCCGTCCGACCAAAAATGAGGAGAGGTATTGGTGCGCCTCGGATTCGCCGCCACGCTGGATTTCGCTCGCTTGACGGGTTGCCGAGTTCCTAAGTCCCAATTCGTCTGCCGTCTGGATGGCTCCGACTTCAAGATTGGGGAGGTTTTGCAAGCGATTTGGCTTCGCGATGGGCGCGGATCGCGCAATCCGATGCTCCCAAATTTTCGCCCATCCGTCGCGCGACTTCAGGCGTCGGACAACTCCGTTTTGCGGGATCTCATACCAGGAAATCCGCTGAAATTCGACCCATTGTTTCACATCAAGGTCGCGCTGGTAGGTGAGGCGATTGCCTGTTTCTTCATGAGACCAAATTGCGTCGAATCCGATTTCTTTACGAAGAGTCTCGAGAACTGTAACGGCCACTCCACTTCGAACGACCAGCGGTTGCCCAAGCTCGTGAAGACTTTCACGCAGTTCGAGAAGCGACTGATAAATGAACCGAAAATGGAGAGCGTCACTATCGGGTGCCCTTAGAATGTCCGGCTCGATGATGAAGAGCGGTAAGACCGGGCCGCGTAAACCCGCTGCAACGAGCGGCTCATGGTCCATAACCCGAAGGTCCCGCTTGAACCAGACAACCTGAACTCCACCATCCATATCACAGATTAAAACGCCCAGTCTCTGCGGATCGGACGTTTCTAAATCGCTAGGCAGAAATGCGTTCCTCCGGGAGGGCCCCCGGATTTCGCCTACGAGGAGGTGGGCTAACCCTAGCTGAACGTCAGATTTTTAACACCCGACGCAGCTGCAGCGTTGAGCACATCCATGATGCGCTCGTGCTTTGTCTCTGGAGTCGGTTGGATAATAAACGGATCTTTGTCGCCAAAGCGTTCGATCGTATCCCGGATCCATGCTTTCAGCTCAACGAGCTCCTTGGATGTGCCATACGACTTGTTGTTCACGATCACGTCACCGGCGGCAGTGATCTCCACGATGATCGGGGTGGATGGCACACCGCTGGCCGGTCCAGACTGGCCGCTCGGAAGGCTAATGTTGAGCTCCCGCTCGAGAACCTGGGAACCGGCGGATGCCATGAAAAACAAAAGCAAAACGAAAACCACATCCACCATGGGCGCGATTTGAAAGCCGACGTCTCCGTCTTCTGATACACCACCACCTGCCATAAAATTCTAATTCCTGAGGGTTGAAACGTTGCGTTGTAGGTTAGTTCGCTGGCACCTCTTTGTCCACGACAGAGAACGTGACGTTCGCAATTCCGGCCTGTCCGACGGCCTCAAGCAGCGAGCGGAGAGACTCATAGCGAACCTCTTTATCAGCCCGGATTAATACGCGGACCATCGGATTTTTGGCTACGTTGTTTTGCAGCACTGCTATCAAGTCTGTCGGGGATGGGTAGGTCCTTTCGTTGACGATGAGCGAAGTCGCATTATTGATCGGCGTGTAAAGAACGTTGATAATCACTTGGCCAGGGTTTTCCTTTGCATCCTTGGCTTCCTTGGCCACCGGAAGGTTAATCTCCTGATTCGACTGGAGCACCTCGGTGGTGCTGATCGACATGAAAAAGACAAGCAGCACGAGAAGAATATCGATCATCGGAGCGATCTGAAACTCCGGATCGGCCTCCGGCTCCTCCTTACGATGCTTCTTTTTCCCTCTGTGGGGGACACCTTCGGACATGATGCGCGATGGTTGGGATTACGCCCAGTCGAGCGTTGCCCCACAATGTGGGCATGGATTTTGGCCTGGGGTGATCTCGCCGTTGCACACGGGACAATTTGTAGTGAGTGCCATCGAAACTTTGCGGGACTGGGCAGCACCGAGATTCGGTGCAGATGCACCGACGCTAAACGATTCGCCGATGCGAACCCCGCCGAGCTCTTCGAACGGGATATCCTCTACCAACTGGTTGAGCTTACCGTCTGCAGTGCTGATGACAATGGCCGCACGGTTTCGGAAGTAGTAATAGAAAATGAACGCCGGAATAGCGATGAACAAACCGCTCGCAGTCGCCATGAGAACCTCTCCGATCGATAGTGCGAGCTTCCGAGGATCGGACACACCGGACTGTCCGAGAACCGCGAAAGCGCCCATCATTCCGATGACGGTTCCGAGCAGACCGATCATCGGAGCAATGACCCCGATAACGGAAAGATAACTATTCTGGGTTTTCAGGATGCTCGCTTCGCGCTGTCCGATCTCGATCAGTGCGCCTTCGACGGCATCTTTTCCTCTTCCGATCCGCTCCAAAGCTCCGGCGAGCACGTTGGCGACGTAAGCTTTATTCGCACGGCAGATTTCCCATGCCTCTTGGTAGTTGCCGGCATCCAGTGTCGATCTAATCGACGCGAGCAGCGGTTGGGGTGCGAGTTTATCGACGCGCAACAAGAGGAAAAGTTGAATGATGAACGTGACCATGATGATGGATGTCGCGAGGATCGCGATCCAGATCATAATAATGAGCGGTCCTCCATGGAGGATCGTTTGAAGGATCGTCATTTGCTCCGGCATCTCTCCTTCCGCAGCGTGGAGATGCGTTGGCAGGAGGAACAGCGCGAGCGTGAGCAGCGGGAGGAGGAAACGACGGAGGGAGGTGACTGATGTGATCATTGGATGAATTTTGGAAAGTAATGTCGAAATTGGAGTGAAATCAAGCACAAGCCTACGGAACAATGACATTCTTTTGGTTTTTGAGTGCTTCCGCACGGGATTGCGCCTCGGCCAGTGCGGCGGCGTCCGCGTAAAATATCGTCACGGTCTTCAGATAAGCATCTAGGGCAGATGCGGAGTCGCCTGAGGCTTCGTTGATCTGGCCGAGGAGCAGAAACGCTCGCCCAAGCAGTGCGCTCTGCGCGCTGCTTGGAAGCACGATCCCCGCTGCCGTTGCAATGACGGGGTCGACCTTCGCCTTTGCCGATGCGAAATCCTCACGGGCGATGTCGAGTCGGGCCGAGGAAATCGACGCGAGTGTATCGCCTTCGGGGTAGGCGGCAGAAAATGCTTCAAAGACCTTCTGCGCTTCATCGAGTTGGCCGAGCGCGATCAATGCGTCTCCCTGAATCGCAAACGCCTGCCGAGCCCAATCAATCGGGAGGCCGCGGTATTTGTCAATGACTGGACGGATTTCTACGAGTGCACGTGCGGCGTTTCCCTGCTTCATGGCAGCAGATGCGCTTTCGAAAGCGGCCGGTGCCGGAGCTTCCACACTCACGATCTCGCTTAGCGGGATGCCCGACGTTGCGGGCCCGATTCGCATCGAGACGTTTTTTCCGGACATGCCGACGATCTCACCTTCGCGGCGTTGGCCGTTTTTTAGGATCAAAACATCGGCACCGGAAAGCGGTGCAAACGGCGCTGCCAGCATGGTGAACGTGGCAAGCAGGAGGGGAATCCGACGGGGAGTGCTAGGTTTCATCGATAAATTTCTTAATCACAATCTTTACGTCTGTGCAACCGTTTGCAAGTTTATCCCGATGTTTACTTGGATCCGTTCTCACCAACGCAAATTAATGACCGTCGTGGCAGTGCTCACGATTGTCTCGTTCGTCGTGCTCTACAACGCCGGGAGTCTTGAGACTTTGGGCCGGAGCGAATTCGCCCGGGTCTATGGGCGAGAGGTCACCGTGACCGAATTGCAGCGAGAGGCCCGGCTTGCGGCGCTCGCGGCCGACCTTGGTTTGGGGGAATACGTCTCGTCATTGAACGTGGGAGAGAATCCCGACAGTTCGATGGAATTCGTTTTCAATGCACTCGTGCTGCGACACGAGTCCGAGGCGCTAGGCGTCCGCCCCACGCCCGCGGAGATAAAGTCGGCGATCACAGCGCTGCCTATTTTTCAAACCGACGGGCAATTTGATCCGCAAAAATATTTGGCATTTTCGCAGCAGGCCTTGGCGCCTCGCGGATTCTCGGAAGCTCAGATCGAGGAAGTCGTCGCAGACTCGGTTCGTTTTGATCGGATGCGCAGTTTAGTGGAGTCGACGACCATGGTGTCGGAAGCAGAGGTATTGAGCACGGCGCGTGCGTTTCAAAAAGCGATAGGGCAAGTCGTGCTCTTCGACGAGACTCGGTATTTAAAAGACGAACCAGTCTCGGACGAGCAAATTGCCGCTGCCTACGAGCAAGCGAAACCGCAGTTGCTGACGGCGGAAACGCGTGCGGTTCGGTATGTGGTATTCTCGCTTCCCGAGTCTGACAGTGCACTGGAGGGGGCCGATCGAATCAAGGCGCTCCAGAAAGTTGCGGATGCGTCTGCTGCATTCGCCGAAAGCGCAATGGCAACGTCGTTCGCAAAGGCACTCGAATATTCGGGCCTCGAAGCCACAACCACGCTGGACTTCACTATGCAAGGAAACGCGGTTTCTCCGAACGGCCTGCCGACAACGGCGGCTGCGACAGCAGATCCGCTTCTTGCGCTGGCCCGACCGACATTCATGCTCCGCAAAGAACGTCCTGTGACAAGCGTGATTCAAGACGGTGAAAAGTTTTACGTGGCCGAGTTGGTTCGCGAGACTGCGCCGCGCACGCTCACGCTCGATGAGGCACGCCCTCAGATCCTCCAAGAGATTCGCCTCAATTTCGCCCGCGCCCGGATGGAAGAATCCGCAGTGACAGGGCTTGCGACGCTGCGCGAGGCGTTGGCGGCGGGAAACTCGTTCGTCGCAGCGGCGGAGTCGGCAGGTTTGCAGCTTCAGGCGTTCGAAGCCGCTCCAGCGGACCCTATAGCCCCTATCGAACAGCGGCGTTACGCGGACGCGGCGATGTTTTTGAATATCGGCGAGCTCAGCGCGTATATCCCCGCAGGTGCCGGGGGATTTGCGGTTATGCTCGAATCGAGAGAACCACTGAGCCCGGATGTCCTGAAGGAACAACGCCCGCAGATCGAGGAATTTCTTAAGAACCGGAGCGCAAGCATTCTCTTCTTTGAGTGGCTAGTCGCCGCGCGCACGCGCGCGGGCATTCAGATCAGCGGTAATCCAGGCTAGTGGTCAGCCGGTCCATGAGTACCGATCCCATCGCGTTGGAAACGCTATTCGACGAAGCCAGCGGCGACATTGCCGTCGGCGACCTCGAATCGGCCGTGGAGAAATTCCGGCGATGCGTCGAGTTGGACCCGATGTTCTTCGACGGTTGGCACGCACTCGGCATGGCCCTCATGAAACATGGTGACTTCCCTGCCGCCATCGAAGCAGGCCTCAAGGCCACGGAGCTAAAACCGAATGACCAATTGGCGTGGTCCAGTTTATCCCTGCTTTATGTGCGGAATAACCAGATCAAGGAAGCCGAGTCTGCGGGCGTGAAAGCGCGTATCCTGTCATGGGGTGGCAAAATCGCCAAGGAGGGTGAGTCGCCGACCCACTGACACGCAGTCACAGCGACATCCCGCTCACTCGGACGGCGAGATCTCCGTAGCCGTCTTTCGATCAGTGAACACTGCGATCCAGATGCAGATTTCGTAGAGCACATACATTGGACCACCCATCAGAAGCATCGTGATCATGTCGGTAGTTGGTGTGAGCACCGCTGCAAAAATCAAAATGGCGACCGCTGCCTGTGGACGAATCCGTTTCAGGTCCTGAGCAGTCAGCACATCAAGCTTCACGAGCAAAAGCACAACCACCGGGAGTTCAAACGCGAGACCAAATGCGATGACGAATTGCGTCGTGAACGAGAAATACTCTCGCACCGTCCACGTGGGCACCCACCCCAAGGATTCCGCATCTTTGTAGAAAAACTCTAACGCGGTAGGCAGAACGATAAAATACGCGAATGCCACTCCCGAGAGGAACAACCCGAATCCAATCGCCGCTGCAGGCCAAATGAATCGCCGCTCCTTGGATGTCAATGCCGGCAGAACAAACTGCGCCAGAAAAACAAGCAGCAGCGGGAACGCAAGCACGATGCCCGAGTAGAAAGCGAGTTCCAACGAAATCGAAAACGAATCCACCACCCCCAAGGATTGGAGGTTGTTGGCGCGCTCGGGGTCCACGGCGTAGAGCGGCCGCTGGATAATCGCAAACAACCACTTTCTGCCAAGAAAACCGAGCATCATGGTGGCCGCCAGCGCGATCGCCATCCGGATAATCATAGTCCGGAAATCATCGATGTGATCGAGGAATGGTTTCGGGTTATCCTCGATCTCTCGGAAGTGGAAGAACGACTTTTTCCAGTTTCGCGACATATTGCTAGCGGGTGAGATAACCCAGTGCGACGAGACGCGCAACGGTCGTCAGCGTGTTGGCATCGCAGATCGTGCCGTCGGCAATCATTGCCCATAATGCCTCAGGCGAAAACTCGCGACACTCGAGGATCATTTCCGCGTGATCTGGCCGGTGGAGCGAATCAAACGCATGCACCGTCGTTGCCAAAAAGAGATGACAAAACTCATCCGTGAACCCAGCAGAAGGCCAGTATTTCCCGAGCGGAATCAGGGGCTCTAGCGTGCGGCATCCGGTTTCCTCTGCGAGTTCACGGTGCACCGTTTGGATAATTGCTGCGTCGGTTCCAGCATCATCGATTTGTCCCGCTGGAAACTCCCATAGTTCTGCTTGGATCGGCACGCGCTCCTGTCTAACCAATAAAAAACCACCACTCGCCGTCCGCGGCGCGACGACGACAGCCTGCTTCCGGCGAACAACCATCCACTCAACACCATCCGGCCTTGTGGGTGTGGCGACGTGCTCCCGAAACACACGCAAATACGGGGAGTCTGCGCAAATTTCGGTTTTGAGTGTCTGCCACTTTCCAGACATCAGGCGAGAACCTCCCGCCAGTGCGTGAGCCTTGCCGCGACGTTTTCTGGGGAGGGGGCGCCGGGGGCGGTGCGTGCCCGCATCGCCGCCTGCAAGTTGAAAACCTCCGAAACATCGGCTTGAAACGCTGAGGAGGCTGCTTGGAATCTATCCAGCGGCAGGAGATTCAGCGGCGTGGCAGAGCTCGTTGCTTCCGCAACCAAACCGCCGACGACCTCATGCGCTTCGCGGAAGGGCACCCCTGCCCTGACCAAATAGTCTGCAAGATCCGTGGCGAGGAGAAGCGGGTCAGTGACGGCTGCCGCCGCACGCGCTTCATCCAGCGAGGCGCCATCGAGCATCTCAGCAAAAATGGCAAGTGTGGATTGGAGCGTATCCACCGAGTCGAAAACCGGCTCCTTGTCTTCCTGCATGTCCCGGTTGTAGGTCATCGGTAGGCCTTTCAAGACCGTCAGCAGTGAAACCAAATTCCCATACAGGCGACCGGTTTTTCCTCGCGTGAGTTCTGCGATGTCCGGATTCTTTTTCTGGGGCATCAAGCTGGAGCCGGTCGTATGCCGATCGCTCAAACGCAGAAACCCAAACTCCGTCGAGGCCCATAGGATGACATCCTCGCTCAATCGTGACAGGTGCATTCCACAAATCGCGATACCAGCCAGCAGCTCGCAGGCGAAGTCGCGGTCTGAAACAGCATCCATGCTATTCTGCGTGACCCCATCGAACCCGAGTTGTTCGGCAAGGAAGTGGCGATCGATGATCAATGTGGATCCGGCGATAGCACCGGAGCCAAGCGGCAGTTGATTCATGCGAGTGCGCGTATCGGCGAACCGCTTCCGATCGCGATCCAGCATTTCCACGTAAGCGAGCAAGTGGTGCGCAAAAAATACCGGCTGCGCCCGCTGAAGATGCGTGTATCCAGGAATGAGTGCGTGTTGGTGACGACTTGCAAGGCCGACCAAAGCGTTTTGCATCGCTGCGACCAAGGTGTCGATGACGTCGATCTCGTCGCGCAAATACAGACGGATATCCAAAGCGACTTGATCATTGCGGCTGCGTCCGCTGTGCAGCTTGGCACCTGCTTTGCCGATGCGTCGGGTCAACTCGGACTCGATGTTCATGTGGACGTCTTCGAGGTCCACACTGAACCGGAAATCTCCGCGTTCGATTTCGGCTTCGATCTCTCGCAAGCCCGCTGCGATTTGATCCGACTCGGTTAGCGTGAGCACGCCTGCTTTCGCTAGCGCTGCTGCATACGCGATGCTGCCCGCGATATCCTGCCGGAACATCCTCCAATCAAAAGAAACCGACTCGCTGAATGTTTTTAGCAAATCAGACTGCTCTTCGGCGAAACGGCCCTTCCACATAATCAGAAATTCACGACGACCCAGTGAGGCAACCAGTTAAGCGCTTCCAACCGGCGCATCGGGAGTGCGGCGGCGGCAGGCGCCATGCCTCGCCAACTCATCACAATGCCCCTCGATACGCACCATTTTCGTAGCGGGTGAGAACCCAAGCCGCCGCGTGATACAATTTTCCAACAACTCCATGTTGGGATCCTCGAACTCGATGATCTTGTCGCAATCCACGCAAATCAGGTGGTTATGCGTCGGGTGATCCACGAAGTTGGGATCGTAGTATTTTACATCCTTTCCGAGGTCGAGTTCGTGAAGCAGGCCACTCTCAACGAGCAATGGAAGCGTACGGTAAACAGTCGCTCTCGAAACCGACGAATCGATTTTTTTAGCCATGTCGAGCAACTCCTCCGCATGGAAGTGGTCCTTCGTGCCAAGCACAGCCTCAATGATCGCCTCCCGTTGCGCAGTGCGACGGAAGCCGCGCTCAGAGAGAACATCATAAATCGTATCTCGAATCGACAGTTCCACAGGTGCCGAGAGTATGGCGTTGCAGCGTTGAGTCAAGAAGAGGAATGTGGTGCCAGAGGACTACGGCAAAGAAAAGCAAGTTACCGTTGCTGCATTCCTGCCCTGGCGGGGTTCACCTGTTCGCAATCCATAGCCCCTGGCGACTCGAATCATACGCGGAGGCCACACGGAAACAACCTCATTCTTGCGCCACGAGAGATCGTGAAGCAAATGCCGGCGATCTGAGCGGCATCGGCTCGCCGTGGTCGAGGTGCGATTCGCAAACGGTGAGAAATCCCGAGTAGGAGTCAACGCGGCGGATCGCATGTAAGAATGCTTCATCAGTCCCCACTCCGACACCGATGAAATTCAGATACTTTTTCATTCGGTGCACCTGCGCCTGCTCGGACACACCTGGCGTGCTCACCGACGCATAGAGCCGATGAATATACTCCAGCACGTCCCGTCCTATCGGAACCGGCACTGATGCGCCACTCCAAGCGGCGCGAATTTGCTCAAAAATCCACGGGTTCCGGATCGCGCCGCGTCCAATCATCCACCCGCGCGCACCCGTCATTTCGATCAAATCACGAGCCGATGCGGGGTCATCGATGCTTCCATTGGCAAGGATCGGGATATTCAGACTTTGAGCGGCTTGGCGGAGTTTTTCGTAGTGCACAACGTCGCGATAGCCTTCACGCACCGTGCGAGCATGAACGGTGAGCAAGTCGATCTTATGCTTGGAAAACACCTCGAGTAGCGCATCGAATTCGTGTGGGTGCTCAAATCCAATGCGTGTCTTCACGGTGAATGGGACATGGGTGATCTCTTGGCGGAGGGCAGTCAAAATGGCATTGATGCGCGGCAGGTCCCGCAGCAACCCGCCTCCGGCGCACTTCCTGTAAACAACCGGGGCCGGGCAACCGAGGTTGAGGTCGATCCCCGCGACCGGGTGCTTTTGGAGCTGATGCGCGGTCCGGATCATCGCATCGATGTCGTTTCCGATCATTTGGGCGATGGCGGGACGGCCAGTTGGGTTTTCGGTGATCGATCTCAGGATGTGACGGTCCAATCGTGAGTCCCGAGTGACTCGAAAATACTCGGTGAAATACAAATCGGGTCCACCGTAGGAAGCGATGAGTTTCCAGAAGGCATAGTCGGTGACATCCTGCATCGGAGCCAGCGCAAGAATTGGCTGATCGCGCCGAATAAGGTCGCCCAGTGAGGCGGGGATCAAGCTTGCAACCATGTTTGAAAGGTGCGGATCTCGACACCGCTCCCCATCACGAGCAGCCGATCTCCGGCAATGAGGATCTCGCCCCCGGACGGGTTCATCGTGCGGATGCCTGCGCGTTCGATTCCCATGATCTGGACTCCTGTTTCGTCGAAGATGCGTGCCTCGGCGAGGCTGAGGTTCACCACCCGCGAATCATCAGGTATGGTCACAGTGTCGAGGATGGCCTCCTCAAAGTCGGGCGTCTCGTCTTCGGTGTCACCGGTTCCCTGGAGAAAGTTGCGCGTGTTTTCGATCTGGTCTGGAACGCCAAAAAGAAGCAGGCGATCGCCCGGATAGAGCACGTCGTTTGGCCCAACGCGATCCAAGATATACCCTTGGCGATCGATCTCGAGGATCGAGCATCCGAAGAGGGGGCGAAGCGCAAGAGTATGGAGTGATTTGCCCACGCACGCGGCATCCTCGGGGATTTCGCATTCCACGACATCAAGGTCCCAGTTTTTGGATCCCTCACCTGATGCAACTGCTGAGACCCGGCTACGACGTCCGGGTGCATGACCGGGGTTCGAGAGATGTTGTTCGAGTCGAATACCGATTGCTCCCAACTGGCGTCTCAAAAGAACATACAAAACAAGGAGCACAGCAAGAATGACGAAACCTGCAATCGTTGTCGAGGCACGCATCGGCGCTCCGACCCAGACTGCGGCACCGAGTGCGGCCGCCGAAATTGCCTGCAACGTAAACTGCACGATTGCGCGTTTTCGTCCGGCATTCTCCGAGTGCATCGTTAGCGCATCGGCATAGACCATGCACAGGGTTTGCAGGCTTTGCCAGATGGCGACAAGCAGACCAATGCTCAGGATCAATATGACGATCCAATATCCCGTTTCCCACGCATTGAGCCCAAAGCCCGCTCGGGACATTATCAAATCGAGTCCGGCCTTGATCGGGTTCGCAAATCCGAAGAGGCCTCCAAGCAGCGTGATTTGGATCAGCGCGAGTCCGGACCGACGACGCGTCAACTGCCAAACATGATTGCGCTCAAACGACAGCGCGATCCGATGCAGTCGAAGCTGATAATACTCGAAGAGCGCAGCCAACCACCGGGGCTGCACCTTTTCGACAAACGCCCCAATTGCCTCCGCCTTCTTCGCAAAAAATGGAGCACATACGGCAGTGACAATCGAAACACCCACGGCGACCGCGTAGAACGAGGAAGGCACCGCTTCGGCATCAACACCAATCTGAGCAATGACGTAGGCAAACTCGCCGATCGGCGTGACGACCACAGCGGAGCTCACAGCCAACGGAAGCGGATTTCCAGTGGCCGCGAATCCGACAGTTGCAGCCAGCGTGCGGGCCGCAATCGCAAAAGCGGCAATCCCGAGGATCAACCCGGCATTATCCACAAATGCCTGCACGTCAATGAGCATGCCTATCGCGACAAAAAAGATCGCGCTGAACATGTCCTGCGCACCGCCGAGGGATTTTTCGATTTGCGATTTGAAACGTGTCTCCGACACCACCACACCGAACAAAAACGCGCCGAGTGCCACGGAAAACCCCGCTTTGATGGAGGCGACGCCAGCGATAAAAACCAGCCCCGATACCAAGACCGAAATCAAGTCCGAGTCTGCCGCTTTCCCGAACCTCTCCAGCAGTTTAGGAACAAAAATCAATCCGACTACCACTAGGATCGTTGCGAATCCCATCAGCAAAAACAACGTGTCACTGACCTCTCTCGGCGCGGCATCACCGATTTGCAGCCGGGAGCCAAGGATGGTGAGAAGCACAATCGCAACGATGTCTTCGAGCACCGTCACACCCTGAGCATTCTGGGCAAAGCGCTCATGGGTGAGTCCCGACTCGGCGAGCATTTTTGTGATGATTGCCGAGCTGGATGCCATGAGCATCGCGGAGAAGATGAATGCCGTCGTATCGTCCCAGCCCATGAGCGCTGCAAATCCATGACAAAGCTGAAAAACAAAAAACGCAGTGATCGCCGTGGTCGCAACCACACCAACCCCGAGTCGCCGGATGCGTTTGAAACTCAGCCCCATGCCGACAAAAAACATCAGAAATGCCAGGCCAAGGTCCGTCAGCGTCTCGATGCGATCCACATCACTGACCAGCGTGAACGGTGGAGTGAACGGCCCGATCACAATGCCCGCTACAAGGTAGCCTACGACTGCCGACAGCCCAAGACGCCGGAAGACCCAGCCGGTAATCCCAGCTACCAGCAAAACCACAGCAAAATCCTGAAGCAGTGAAACCCCGTCCATCAACCGAACCGGATAAACGGAATCGGACGAAAGCACACGCAAATCCCGCTACCTCGCGGAAAAACGCGCCTCGCCGCGCTCGCGATCAAATTTTTCCATCGCGCTTGCAGTGCGGCGGTCTCGGTTGCACACTCTATCTCGTGTCATTACTCGAAGTTAACCACCTCAAGGTTCATTTTCCCGTTTTGGGCGGCGTTTTCAGGAGGCCCGTGGATGTCGTCAAGGCCGTCGATGACGTGAGCTTTAGCATCGAACGAGGCAAAACGGTGGGACTCGTCGGCGAAAGCGGAAGCGGAAAAACAACCATCGGACGCGCCGTAGTCAAGCTTCAGCGTGCCACGTCGGGTGAGATTCTTTTCGAGGGCACGGATATTGTTCCGATGACTGAATCCACCTTCCGTCCGCTGCGCAGCAAGATCCAAATGATCTTCCAAGACCCGTTCGGCTCGCTTAATCCGCGGCTAACAATCGGCTCCATCATTGGCGAGGCCATCGAAATCCACTTTCCTAAAGTGGTAAACTCCGACCGTCGCGAGCGCGTGGCAGAGCTGATGGTGCAGGTCAGGCTCAAACCGGAAATGATGAGCCGTTACCCGCACGAATTCAGCGGCGGGCAGCGCCAACGGATCGGCATCGCACGCGCGCTGGCGGTCAAGCCTTCATTGATCGTCTGTGACGAACCAGTGAGCGCCCTGGACGTCAGCGTACAGGCGCAAATTGTGAACCTATTGCAAGACCTCCAAGCGGAGCTGGGCGTGTCGTATCTATTTATCGCGCACGACTTGGCAGTGGTCGAGCATCTCAGCGACCATGTGCTCGTAATGCACCACGGCAAAATCGTTGAGAGCGCGCCGGCGGACCAGATTTATTCCGACCCGCAGGACCCATACACCCGCTCGCTGCTGGCGGCGGTGCCTTCGATCTAGGATCATGACCAGCGGGGATTCGAGTGGGCGGATTCGCGAAATGGACGAGGCCGAGCGTCCGCGCGAAAAACTCACCCACCGCGGCGCGGCCTCACTATCCGAAGCCGAGCTACTCGCGATTTTCCTACGCACCGGATTGCGCGGACGAAACGTGATCGACGTAGCGAAAGATGTGTTGAAGGCAGCCGGTGGGCTTGTCGCGCTATCTCGGCTCTCGGTCGAGCAAATCCGGCGCTCCACCAAAGGCATCGGCCCCGCCAAGGCGGTCGAACTCGCGGCTGTTTTTGAAGTGGGAAAACGGCTGGCACAGGTGAAACCCGGTCGCGCGCGAATGGATAGTCCACAAGCAATCTACGACCTGCTGGCGCCCGAGTTGATCACGCTGGACCGGGAACGATTACATGTCGTCCTAGTCGATACCAAAGTCCAGTTCCTCAAGAATGAAATCATCTCGATGGGCTCGCTCAATGAAAGCATCGCCCACCCGCGTGAAATCATCCGTCCCGTCGTAGTCCACGGAGCCTACGGGTTCATTCTGGCACACAACCACCCGTCAGGCGACCCAATGCCGAGCGAGGCAGACCGTGCACTCACGAAACGTATCGCCGAAGCGGCGCGGCTGCTGCAGGTCGTCTTTTTTGACCATGTCATCATTGGGCATTCGGAGGGTGGCCGGGAGCCATTTTTCAGCTTTCGCGAACACGGGATTTTATGATGGAATTTGCGGCTAGAAGCTGCCAATTCCATGATTCACTCCTCCGCTGTCATTGACGTTGCCGCCCGTCTTGGGGCGGGTATTGAAGTTGGTCCTTACGCCATTATTGGCCCTCACGTAACACTCGGCGACAGATGCCGGGTCATGGGCCATGCGGTCCTCACCGGCCACGTCACTATGGGGCCGGAAAATGTAGTCGGATTTGGATCCGTCATTGGAGCGGATCCTCAGGACTTCGCATTCGATCCATCCACGCGCTCCGATGTCGTCGTTGGCGCGAAGAATGTATTCCGCGAGTATGTCACTATCCACCGCGGCACCGCGCCGCATTCATCGACAGTGGTCGGTGACGAAAACTATGTCATGACGGGCGTTCATTTCGGGCACAACGTGCGTGTCGGCAACCGGACCGTCATAGCCAACAACGTCCTCCTCGCCGGCTACGTGGAAATCGGAGATCAGGCCGTGCTGGGCGGTGGAACCGTATTTCACCAATTCATGCGGGTCGGACGACTTTGCATGGTGCGAGGCGGCACACGTTTCGGGAAGGACATCCCGCCATTCTTGCTTGCTGATCGGACGAATATCGTCACCGGTCTAAACTCGGTCGGATTGCGCCGAGCCGGATTACCCGCGGAAACTCGAGCGGAGCTAAAACGATTGTTCAAGTTGCTGTTCGCGAGTGGGCTGAATGTGTCGCAGGCGTTGGATGAAGCAGGACGCCAATCGTGGAGCCCTGAGGCCAATGAAATGTTGCAGTTTGTCAGTGAAGCAAAAAAACGTGGGCTCTGCCGCGCATCGATCAGCGCGCGAGGCGATTCATCCGCAGACGAGTAATCGATCCTACTTTTTCGGCCAGCGGCGTAATGACTCCTCGTGCAGATGGCGGGGACGCAGGCTTTTGGTAATAACGCCGTATTTGGGCGAGAAGAGATACGCCAGAATAAATCCGATGCCCAATACCATCACGATGGCAGGGCCCGACGGGATGTTTGCCCAGTAGGACAGTATAAGTCCGGCTACCGCCCCCACGACGCCGAGCACCGCCGCCCCCCATGAAAGCAGTTGGTAGCTGTCCGAGAGTAGATACATGGTCGCCGCCGGCAGAATCAACAACCCCAGCGAAAGCAGGACGCCCACGGCTTGCAACGAGGAAAGCATCGCTAGAACGATCATCAAAATGAGCGCGGCGAGCAACACAGTGACCGGGATGCCCTGGGTCCTTGCGACCGATGGCTCAAACAACGCGACCAACAACGGACGATGCAGCGCCATCAAAACCAGAAGTATCACGACGCTGATTACAAAGCTGGTCACCAAGTCCGAGTCCGCAACGCCGAGGATATTACCGAATAGAAAACCATCCAGATCCACACGCACCCGGGCATATCGGATCAAGACGATACCGATCGCGAATGCGATGATGTAGAGCGATGCGATTGCCGTTTCGTCTTTGATACGCGAGCTGCGGGCAATCATTTGTCCACCCACCGCAACGATCGCGGCTGCGATGAGGCCTCCAATCATCAATCCACCGGGGGACAATCCAACAAAGATCGCCGCCACCGCCAGCCCCGGCAGGAGCGAGTGTGAGAGGGCGTCGGCCATCAGCGCCAGCCTTCTCAAGACCACGAACGCGCCGAGAAATCCATTCGTAAATCCGATGAGCACGCACACCACCAATGCACGCACCATGAATTCGTATTGAAACGGCTCGAGCAACCAGTTCATGAATGGCCTCCCGATGCGTGGTGGTTGTGCGAGCCGCTGAAAACCCGCGTTTGAAAGGCATGCTGCACCGTCTCCTCCGTGAAGGCGGTGTCGGTGGCGCCTGCGGCCACGAGTTCGCCATTGAGTATGACCACTTGATCAAAAAGGTCCGGGACATCTTTCAGTTCGTGATGGGAGGCAATCACGAGTTTGCCCTCCGCACGCAAATGGTGCAGCACGCGTGCGAGAGCGGCACGGGCATTTTGATCCAATCCAGTGCTCGGTTCATCCAGCAGATAGATGTCGGCCTGTTGAGCCCACGCTCTGGCTAGGAATGCGCGTTGCTGCTGCCCGCCAGACAGAGCGCTGATTTGTCGCAGGGCGAAGTCTTTGAGATCCATGATTTCAAGCGCTTGATCCACGATCTCGCGGTCCGCTGCGCCAAATGCCTTCCACATTCCGAGGGCGGGGTACCGGCCCATCTCGACGAGCCCGCGCACCGTGATCGGAAAGTCCCAATCGACTGCTTCCCGCTGCGGGACGTAGGCGATCGATTTGCCGGGGCGATGAGCGCCAATCACGCTGTGACCTTTGAACTCAATGCTTCCGGTTTCAATCGGCAACAACCCTGCGATAGCTTTGAGTAGGGTGGTTTTTCCGGCGCCATTCGGACCGAGCAACCCGACACAAGAACTGCACGGGAGCGTGAGCGACAGATGATGAATCGCGGGAATCCGGTTAAACGAAACCGTAAGGTCGGAAACTATGAGATGATGGCTCAACGCGGCTCCTTTCCGGGAATTGTGATCACGTCAGCAATCGAAGCATTCCCCCATAGTGTCGTGTCGATTTCCGAGTCCGTTGGGAGATTGATCCGGATCCGGAGCGCGTGGCTTTTCGAGCTCTCATCGTTCCAACTTGCCCTCACGACGAGGTCCAGCCCCTCCGCGGGGATGTGCAATGGAACGTGGAGCGGCTCTCCAAATGTCGAGGCGTTGACTTGGGCGATTTCCGCACCCTCTGATTCGATAATCAGCGCAGACGGCACCGCCGGTGAGTCAAAACGGATGACCAATTCCTGAGCTTCAGCGCCGCTAGGATCATCTTTCGGAATTACTTCCGTAGACACCAACGGCTCGCTAGGTGGACGCTTCGTCAGTCCTGCGATCAGAAAGCCCATGCCACAGAGCGCGAGCGCAAGAATGGCGAATCTAAGTAACGGGTTGCCTGTCATCCGGACGTTTTACTTCAGTAAAGCGAAAACCTTATTGGAGTGCGGTGACAATCGTCGAGACGTTATGACGCATCATTTCTTCGTAGGTCGCCGCCTCATTTTGTCCCAGACCGTCCGCATAAAGGGTCCCACCGAGGCGGGCGCCGGTCTCTCTGGTGATTTCTGAGAGAATTTTCGGGTTCTCGATGTTTTCAGCAAAGATAGCCTTCACGTTGTCGGCTTTGATGGTATCGATCAGCGCCCGAACTTGCTTGGACGACGGTTGCTCCGACGTAGAAATCCCCTGCACTGGGTGAACTTCGAATGCATACTCGTCGGCAAAGTACCCGAGTGCGTCGTGCGATGTGACGAGGATGCGTTCCTTCCGTGGAATCTTTGCAATCTCAAGACGGATCCACTTCTCCAGCGCATCCAATCGGGCCAAGTATGCTTTCGTGTTCTCCTCATACAGGACGCGGCTGGCGGGATCTTCTTTGATGAAGGCATCTCTCATTGTCTTCGCGGCAGTTTTTACGTTGGACACACTGTGCCACCAATGCGGATCGGGTGCCTTTTCTCCCGCATGACTGTGACCATGATCGTGGTCATGTCCGTGATCGTGGCAGAGCTCAGACGCATCAACCATCAATGGCTTTACCGCGTCCCCAACAATAACCAACTCCGTTTGCTTGCCGAGGCTTGTTTTTAACTTGCCCAGATACGGCTCGAATCCCAACCCGCTCGCGAGCACAACCTGTGCGTCCGCCATCGTCTTGACATCCCGCACCGTGGGCTCAAACCCATGCGGATCGATCCCGGCTTTCACAATGGGCGTCACCTTTACTGCGTCACCGCCAACATGATTTGCAATGTCAGTTAGCACGGTGCTCAATGACGCGACCTGGAGCTGCTCGTTGCTGTAGCCTATCGAGGGATATAGCGCGAGACACGCGACGGCGATGGCGAGGATACGGAATTTCATAATGGATTGTGACGACGTTGTTGAAAGATTCAAAGATGGACACTCGCCGAATCATTTTGATAATGCAATCTCATTCCATAAGAATGCTTGGTATCGGATCAGTTGCTCGATCGAAGTGCGAGGCCGGGAATCAAGACCGAGAGCCCATCGCCCAAATCGATTGAGCAAGAGCCGCGCTGATTAACAAGGACCAGATGTAAACATAGAAGAACTGCCCCTCTGCGGAGTGGCAGCGAAGATTCATGACATAATGGTTGTTCTTTTTCTGGAGAAGTGGCATTCCGAGAAAGGTGTTGCTTTATCGACGGACCACCATCTCCTGACGGGAACATGAGATTCTGGAATATCATCTTTTTGTTATCGATTCAGTGCTTTGCTGAAAACGGGTCGTTTTCAACCCCGCGTGCAGAGTCAGCGGCGGTGATTATTCGCACGCCGACTGGAGGAGGCAGTGGATTTCTTGTCAAGATGGACGGCGAGACTTACATCGTCACAAACCAGCACGTGGTATACGATTCCCCTGCCTCAAGCATCAAAATGCATTTGATTGATGGGACTCAGTTGATTCCAAAAAGCGCTGAGATTTCTGACGTCGACTTGATTCGGTTCCCGATTTCGACCACTCACCAATCATTGACGCTGGCGGAATCAATGCCATCCGTAAACTCCCCGATTGCGACGATCGGAAATAGCCTGGACGCCAATGTCATTACCGCAAACGTCGGCACGCTGAAAGGAGTCGGCCCTGAAGAAATCGAGATCGATTGCGATATGGTTTCAGGCAACAGCGGCGGCCCTGTGGTGGACGAAAATCAAAACGTTATTGGAGTTTCGACTTACGTCCGTTTCGGCAATCCAGATATTTCTACCGAAGGCACGCGCTACCGGGACGTAAGAAGATTTGCACTACGTCTCAATGGAAGTTTGAAGTGGTCACCCGTGGCCGAGCAATGGCGGAGGTATTCCGAGACCGGCCAACAGATCGCCAAAGCGGAATCCCTCTTGGACGAACTACACTATGTCGGATCACGAGTTTTCAGAAACGACTCATTGGAGGGATTTCAACCGGCGTTTAGTAAGGTCGCGGAAGCCATTACCGGATACGACCGACTAGAGAAGCGAAAAGACAAAATGCTCGGGCAGCGTGCGACGACTCAGGAACTTGAGCGTAACAACAAAATCCTTGCTTCCACCTACCGCAATATCTTCCAAAAACTCCGAGACGGCTGCCGCTCTGAAGCAGAATCACTTTCGCGAGTCACATTGCCACCCGAATGGAAGTGGATGGAATCGCGCCGCCGGGAAGTGCTTGGAAAGCTCTCAGAGATGGAGGTTGTTTTCGATGAGCAATTCAACAGCAAGCCAAAATTTCTGACGTTCTAACAACATCTTCGCGCTTGTTCTCAATGACGCATCGAGACGCACGGCGTGGCGTCAGTTCGGTCAGTGTAGTTTTTCCGCTTCGCAGGCCTTGCACAGCTTTTGACGGACACACTCTGGGTCCGGGTCATCACACGATAAGTCGTGCCCTCGTATTCGCCTATCTTGTCAAATTAGCACGTCCGTTCGGACCGAGAGAGTTGTATTTCTGGTTTTCACTTCTGCGAGGCTGTGCGTTTGACCCGGCCGGGCGGCGAAGATTTTGCCAAGTGGGTGTGGATTTGGGTGGCTAGGCGGTCGCTGATTCCGGGGACTTCGGCGATTGCTTCGACCGTGGCCTTGCGGAGCCGGTCCACGCTGCCAAAACGGGCGAGCAGTGCCCTTTTGCGGGATTCGTTCACTCCGTCGATGTCGTCGAGTGCGCTTTCGCTGATTCGTTTGGTGAGGAGGAGGCTGTGATATCCGTTGGCGAAGCGGTGGGCTTCGTCGCGGATGCGCTGGAGCAACCGCAGGGCACCGCTGTCGTCTGGCAGCCGCATCGGCAGGGGTCGTCCCGGACGGTGGATTTCCTCAAACTCCTTGGCGAGGCCGATGATGGGGAGTTCGTGCAATCCGAGTGTTTGCAATTCCCTGCAGGCGCTGCTGAGTTGGCCTTTTCCGCCGTCGACGATCACCAAATCCGGCAGCGAGCCCAAGCCGGCAGTTGGTGTGTCGGTGAGACGGCGAACGGCATCAATCACCGGCTCTTGAGAATACTCGGCATCTTCACCGACGACCGACGCGGCCTCGGTCAGAATGCGTCGGTATCGGCGGCGAACGACCTCGGCCATGCTTGCAAAGTCGTTTTGGCCGGGAACGGTTTTAATGCGATACCTTCGGTAGCTGGCACGGTCCGGAACTCCGTCGCGAAAGCGAACCATCGACGCTACGATGTGGGTCGAGCTGATGTTTGAGATATCAAAGCACTCCATGATCCGAGGCTGGCGATGAAGCCCGAGCGCGTCGCGCAGCGCCGCAAGGTCTTCGGCGGGATTGACCGTGCTAGGCAGTAACTTGCGCGTGAAGCGGGTGACAGGTTTTGCCGTGGTTCGCAGGTCGTCGAGTAGATTCCGGAGTTGCGCGGCTTTTTCAAAATCGAGTTTTTCTGCGGCCGCTCGCATCTCGGTCTCGACTTGTTCGAGCATGTTCTTGGATTCGCCATCGAGAATTTGGCACGCCTCCTCGACGCGGGCGCGGTATGCCTCTTGCGTGATCTTTGCAACGCACGGCGCGGTGCAATTTTTGATCACATCGTTGAGGCAATGGCGGTAGTCGCGTTCGGTGGGCACCATCGGTTTGCAAGTGCGCAGACCAAAGCGTTTGCGAATCGCGTTCAGGGTCGTCCGCAAGGCGCCGCTGTGAGCGAAAGGGCCATAGTATTTTGCACCGTCATCCTTTTTTAATCGCGTCAAATGGAACCTCGGATACGGATCGGCCGGATTTACACGGACAAGAAGGAACCGCTTATCATCGCGGAAGCTCACATTATACTTCGGGCGAAATTCTTTAATCAGCTTTCCTTCGTAAAGCACGGCCTCCGCCTCGCTACGTACGACGTGAAACTCGAAATCCCAGATACTTTCGATCAGCGCTCGCGTTTTACGGTCCGCCGTCATCGCCCGCGATGGCATAAAATAATTGGAAACCCGCTTCCGCAAATCCCGCGCTTTGCCGACGTAAATGATATGCTTGAGCCGGTCCCGCATGACATAGACGCCCGGTTTGTGCGGCACGTCGTGCAGGCGGGCTCGAAGGTCGGGTTTACTACTATCACTCATACATCCATCAGGCGCTTCCACTCATACACCAACGCGCAGCAAAACTCCAGCGCTGGTGCCGCGGCGGAGAACTACGAGCTGCTTCGGGCGAAGAAATATGGCGATTGCCGCGATCTTGTTGCATGATGGGATCTCACTGATGACGGAAAATCCCGATGAGCTCACCTCGACGCGACGCACTGGCCATGCCGGCTGGTGGCTCACGTGCTACCCCACGGCCACGTCCACCAACGACATCGCGCGCGACCTGCCGCCATGGTCTGCCGTCATGGCGCTGCGCCAAACGGCCGGACGCGGTCGCCTCGGGCGGGCGTTTTCATCGCTCGACGGCGGGCTTTGGATTTCTGCGGTGCTTCCCGCACAGGGCGGCCCGCTGCGATGGAATGGGTTTTCGTTGGCTGTCGGGAGGTTTTTGCTATCGATGCTCCGGCAGAGCGGCGTGACCGATGCGCGACTGCGGTGGCCGAATGACCTGATGGTCGGATCAAAAAAGCTCGGTGGCATATTGATCGAGCAAGCGGCGCCGGAAGTCCTGATCGTGGGCCTTGGATTAAACCTAACAAATGAACCCTGGCTCACTGACCCGACATTGGAACCCATCGCAACGCGTCTCGCAGCACATTTGCCCGCCGTGCCAGACATCTGGGATGCGGCCCGTCTTGCGCTCGACGCCATCGCGGACGCCCACCACGACATGGAAGTCCACGGGCTTGGCGCGACGATTGACGCGTTGAATCAAAAATGGCGAGCAGGCAGCGAGGTCGCGATTCAGCCATTCGATAGCGAGGTGGTCACCGGAAACTTTGTGGGGCTCGACCCGACGGGCAACCTGCGTCTGTTAAGATCGGACGGTAATCTCCATATCGTCGAGCATCAGCGAGTCGAACGTCTCATCGAGACGTGAGCCCCACCGCGCTGAAGTCCGAATCAAGAGTCTCTCGATTCGATGTAGGCAATCCAATCGCCGCCCGCGACTGCAGAGCACCCGGTCGTTCGGGCAAACTGCATTTCGTAAACGTGGCAATCGAGTGACAACCCGTCCGCAAGAAATGCAGCGACCGATCGACGCTGGTATTCTGAGAGCTCGGGCTCGATGGGATTAAATCCCTCGTACGCATCGAGTGCTTCGAGCACGGCATCATCGACTTGATAGATTTCACCGGTGACCGGTTGTTCGCCGTCAAGGCGCAAGCCGGGGTACGGGCCGAGGTCATAAAGAATCCCGGAGACGTGCGCGGAAGCGACGAACTCAGCAGGGGGAAAGTGGACTTCGATCGCTCGCACTCCGCCACGACGCAGTGTGCCGTAAACGAAAATCCGATGCATCACCGCTTTGTTCCGAAGCCCGAGATTTCCTTGATTCGAGCCTCCAACGTGGCGACGCGGGCTTCCAAACGGTTAATCGTTTGAGCGGCTTGGTCGAGGTGTCGTCGCTTTTCGAGGAGGTTGATTTCGAGCTCACGGATTCGCTTTTGCAGTCCCAGTCGGATGGCGCCGCGTGCGGGCCCACGGTTCATGAGATCAGATTCCTCGGGGAATGACCCGACCGTGTAAAATGGAGACAACCCGAGCCGCGTTTCCTCGCCCGAGCAGCAGTCTAAGATCATGGTGTCTGCGTCGATTTCACCATTGCGGCGGAACTCGATGAGCGCTCCGATCGTCGTGGGGCCGTAATACTGGTCGTCGCCCATTTTAACAATCCAGTCCATCTTCAGATCCGGCAGCATCGGAGCTTTCGTCCAAATTTCCTGATCCGACGAGATCATGTCCTGCGGCGCAACCTGGGCGGTGTTCGCCCATTCCTGAATCTTGCTGAAAACCACAGGGCCGAATACCTCGCCGTCCTCATGTTTCCGGAGATACCAAGTTTCTGAATGCTCTAATGCCATAGGATATCGGGGTAGTAATTAGGGGGTCTACTGAGTAACAGCGTGGCACTTTACGCAGCAGGTGACAAGGACGGATGGAAACGATCTGCGTCGAATCGGCGACAGCGACCTCGGGTAGAGGCAGGCCAGATGGCAAAAGTTTTTGCAATGCGCGTTGGATTTATTGCGAAGACATTGTTATCTGGCATGACCATGTCCGAATTTGGCCCAGCTGACGCAATCGCCCTTTATAACATCGACCGGTGGGGCGGCGGTTATTTTCATGTGAATTCGAGCGGAAACGTCGTCGTCCGCCCGAACACGAAAAAGAACGAGGAGATCGACCTGATGGAGGTCGTTGCGGAAGCGCGGAGCCGGAACCTTGCGTTCCCGATGGTCGTGCGATTCCACGACCTGCTGCGACACCGCGTGGAAACGATCAACGAGGCGTTTGCTGAGGCGATCGCTGAATTCGGCTACGCCAACGTTTATCGGGGAGTTTTTCCTATCAAGGTAAATCAACTCCGCGAGGTCGTGGAGGAGATCATTGATGCCGGGCAGAAATACCATTTTGGAATCGAGGCCGGCAGTAAGCCGGAACTGATGGCTGCCCTCGCGATGCACCAGGACCCGGAGAGCCTAATCATTTGCAACGGCTACAAAGATACGGAAGTCATTCGCATCGCGCTCCTCGGACGCAAGCTCGAGAAGAAGATCGTGCTCGTTGTCGAGAAGCTCGAAGAGCTCGATCACATCCTCCGCGTCTCGTCGGAAATGGACGTGACTCCAATGATCGGGTTGCGCGTGCGGTTGCTCTCAAAAGGCGCGGGGAAATGGGCGACGAGTGGCGGCGAAAACGCCAAATTCGGGTTATCGACTGCGGACTTGGTGGTGGCCAGCGACCGGCTGCACGCCGCCGGATTGCAGGACGCGCTCGAACTCGTGCATTTTCACGTCGGGTCGCAGGTTCCGGACATCGGGACGATCAAGCGCGCTACCCGCGAGGCCGCACGGTTTTACTCCAAGCTGAAAAAAATGGGGCACAAGCTCGGATACCTCGATGTCGGCGGCGGGCTTGGCGTGGACTACGACGGCTCGCGCACCACGTTTGACAGTTCGATGAACTACTCGCTCGCCGAGTATGCCCGCGACATCGTTTACAACATCAAGGAGATTTGTGAGGCCGAGGCGGTGCCGCCTCCGGTGATTGTGAGCGAGAGCGGGCGCGCCATCGTGGCGCATCACTCGATCCTGCTCGTTGAAACATTTGGCTCAATCGAAAAGGCGTCGCCGAAGCCCAAAGTTCAGGTTGACGAAAACGACCCCACGCTGGTCTCCGACATGGTCGATATTTTGAAAAACCTCGGCAAAAAGAACCGCTTGGAAAACATGCATGACGCTCAGGAAATCCGCGAGCGCGCGCAGTCGATGTTTGACCTCGGACTGCTGGACCTGCGAGCAAAGGCAAAAATCGAAACCGTGTATTGGAACATCGCCGGCAGCGTGGTCGAGATGTTTCACGGAATGCGATACGTGCCCGAGGAAGTCAAAGAAATGGAGATCGCCCTCGGCGACCAATATCTTTGCAATTTCTCGGTGTTTCAATCATTGCTCGACCATTGGGCGCTCGGGCAATTGTTCCCGGTCATGCCGATTCACCGCCTCGACGAAGCCCCCGATCGCAATGCCACGCTGGTGGATATCACGTGCGACTCAGACGGAAAGGTGAGCAAATTTATTGACCTCCAGGATGTGAAGGAAACGTTGCCGCTGCACCGATACGAGGCTGGCGTGCCGTATTACATCGGGTTCTTTCTGACCGGCGCGTATCAGGACATCATGGGCGATATGCACAACTTGTTCGGCCGCGTCAACGAGATGCATATCTTCCTCGATGAAGACGAGGAAAGCGGATACTACGTCGAAGAAGTCCTTCCTGGCAGCACGGTCGCCCAGGTCTTGTCGCTCACGCAGTGGGACGTCAATGAACTCGCACGACGAATCAAATCGCTCGCCGATGCAGCCATCAAATCCGACCGATTGAAACCCAAGGAAGGAATGAAACTACTCGACGAATACGAGCGTATCTTGGGGGTTTACACGTATTTGAATTTCGACGACCAAATCGCACAAAAAAAATCATGACCCCATCCGAATCTAATTCACAGCGTTCGCCACTCCATAGGGTTCATCTCGCAGCCGGTGCGCGAATGGTAGATTTCGCCGGCTGGGAGATGCCGGTTCAATACACCGGAATCTTGGACGAACACCGCGCGGTGCGCGAGGACGTCGGGGTTTTTGATATTTCGCACATGGGTGAGTTTTTTGTCAGCGGTCCGAATGCCACGTCGTGGCTCGATAGGATGTTGACGAACGCGGTCACACGACTTGGCATCGGCGAGGCTCAATACAGCCTGATGCTTAATGAATCCGGTGGCGTTATCGATGATCTCATCCTCTACCGAACCGGCGAGTCGGCGTACCTGCTCATCGTCAACGCGGCAAAAATCGACGAGGACGCCGCGTGGATGCGCGGCCACCTCGGCGACGGCGTGGAGTTCCAGGACCAGAGCGCCGACTACGGCGCAGTGGCCGTCCAAGGACCAAAAGCGGCGGCATTGTTCGAGAAGCTCTTCGGTTTTGAGCTTCCCGTGGAGCGGAACCGCGTCCTCTACAAGACCTGGACTGAAACGCCCGTTTGGATTGTCACGACAGGATACACCGGGGAGTCCGGATTCGAGTGTGTGGTTCCGACGGGCCAGATCAGCGCCTTCTGGGCGGCCTGCGTGGATGCTGGCGCCAAACCCTGTGGCCTCGGCGCGCGAGACACACTGCGTCTCGAAATGTGCTATCCATTGAATGGGTCAGACCTTTCACCAACCCGCACACCACTTGAAGCAGGCCTCGGGTTTTTCGTGGATTTGACCAAACCAGATTTCATCGGAAAAGCCGCGCTCGAATCCCAGAAGTCATCGGGCATTTCCGCTCGCCTGATGGCGCTCGCGGCAACCGAAAAATCTCCGCCGATCCGGTCGCACTATCCGGTTTGGATCGATGGCAAAGTCGTCGGCGAAACGTCCAGCGGCGCGCTTTCTCCGAGTCTGGGGATCGGGATTGCGATGGCATACATCCCGGTTGAGTTTGCCAAAGTGGGCCAAACGCTCGAAATCGAAGTCCGTGGAAAAACCTATCCTGCCATAATCAAAAAGAAGCCGCTTTATATCCGCGCTTCGTAACGCTATACGAATTTCCGATGAATGTTCCTGATGATTTGAAATACGCAGAGTCTCACGAGTGGATCCGTGTCGATGGTGACACCGCCACCGTGGGGATCACTGATCACGCGCAAGCGGAGCTTACCGACATCGTTTTTGTCGAACCTCCCAAAGTCGGCGCTGTCGCCGGAGCCAAGGCCACTATCGCTGTGGTCGAGTCCGTTAAAGCCGCCAGTGATATTTATTCCCCGGTTTCCGGCGAGGTGATCGAATCGAATTCCGCGTTGGATGCAGACCCTGCGTTGCTTAACACCGATCCGTTCGGTGATGGATGGATCTACAAAATCCGCCTCAGCGACCCCGCCGAGCTCGACGCACTGAAATCCCCTGCCGAATACCGCGAGCAAATTTCCTAATGACAGCATCATTCGACCACGAACGTTTTTCCCGTCGGCACATTGGACTAAATCCAGACGACATCCGCGAGATGTTGCAGACCGTGTCTGCTCCGGATCTCAATGCATTAATCGACGAGACCGTTCCGCAGTCGATCCGAAGCACAAAGCCCCTAGACCTGCCGCCCGCGCGCACCGAGGAATCCGCCCTCCGCGCCCTCGAAGAAATCATCGCGCCGAATCAGGTTTTTCAATCCTGCATCGGCATGGGATATAGCGGCACATTCACACCCGCCGTGATCCGCCGAAACATCCTCGAAAATCCAGGATGGTATACCGCATACACCCCGTATCAGGCCGAAATCGCTCAAGGCCGACTGGAAGCGCTGCTGAACTTCCAAACGATGGTCTGCGACCTAACGGGCATGGAGATTTCCAATGCCTCATTGCTGGACGAGTCCACCGCAGCAGCCGAGGCGATGGCGATGTGCCATGGCATCAAGGCAGGCACTGTGTTCGTCGCTGCGGCAGATTGCCACCCACAAACGATTGCATTGCTCAACACCCGCGCGGAGCCGCTGGGCATTACGATCCGCGTGTCTCCCGCCGACGCTCTGGATCTTTCCGGCGATGTGTTTGCCGTGCTGCTGCAGTATCCGGGGACGGATGGTGTGATTCGTCACCTCAGTCCGATTATTGAAATCATTCACGCAGCGGGCGCGCTCGCTGTCGTTTCAGCCGACTTGCTCGCGCTGACGCTCATTCAACCTGCAGGCGAGTGCGGGGCGGATGTAGTCATCGGCAGTTCGCAGCGATTCGGAGTTCCGTTTGGTTATGGTGGGCCGCATGCCGCATTCCTTGCCACCCGCGACGAGCATAAACGCCGGATGCCTGGTCGGATTATCGGCGTTTCACGGGATGCAGAAGGTCGTCCGGCACTCCGCCTGACATTGCAAACCCGCGAGCAACATATCCGCCGCGACAAGGCGACCAGCAATATCTGCACGGCACAAGTGCTTCTCGCAGTGATGGCGTCGATGTATGCGGTGTACCACGGACCGGACGGTTTGCGGGCAATCGCCACGCGGGTCCACCGCAAGGCAACCGCGCTCGCAAACGCACTCCGGAAGCTTGGCTTCCAAGTTGGTGAGCATCCATTCTTCGACACCGTTCGCGTGGATCTCGGCCTCGTGCAATCGGTCGATATCCTCCGACTTGCGGAAAGCTATCGAATCAACCTGCGAGCACTCGACGCGCACACCGTGACAATCGCACTCGACGAGACAACCGGAGAGCTCGACGATTTCATCCGGATCTTCAATTCCGGGAATGACGGATCGGTAACGCTGGATGAATCTCAAGAGTCATTGCCCGAATCGCTGCGGCGGGCAGGGCAGATATTGACGCACCCGGTTTTCCGGTCGTATCAAACCGAGAGCGAGCTGATGCGCTACGTCCGTCGCCTCGAGTCACGGGATCTTTCGCTCACGACCTCTATGATTCCACTGGGATCGTGCACGATGAAGCTGAATGCCGCTGCCGAAATGCTGCCTGTCACATGGGAAAAAATCGGCGGGATCCATCCGTTTGCGCCCGTGAGTCAAGCCGAAGGGTATCAGCGCATGTTCGCGCAGCTCGAATCCTGGCTTTCCGAAATCACTGGATTTGCGGCGGTTTCACTGCAACCCAATGCGGGGTCGCAGGGCGAATACGCGGGGCTTTTGGTTCTCCGTGCTTACCATCGCTCACGCGGCGATTTGAACCGGACGATTTGTCTCATTCCGACCTCCGCGCACGGAACAAATCCAGCGAGTGCAGTCATGGCAGGCATGCAGGTGGTGCCGGTGCTCTGCGATGCGGAGGGCAACATCGACATCAATGACCTCCAGAAGAAGATCGATGCTCACAGCAACGAGCTGGCTGCGCTCATGGTGACGTATCCGTCCACGCACGGTGTGTTCGAGTCGGGCATTACCGACATTTGTGCGCGCGTGCATGCTGCGGGCGGTCAGGTTTACATGGACGGTGCAAACATGAACGCACAAGTCGGGCTTTGTCGTCCGGGAGACTTCGGGGCCGACGTCTGCCATTTGAATTTGCACAAAACGTTTTGCATCCCGCATGGCGGCGGAGGGCCTGGAGTGGGACCGATCGGCGTTTCAGCTCACCTCGTCCCGTTTTTGCCCGGGCACTCCGTGATTCGGACGGGTGGAGACACGCCGATTGGCGAAGTGTCCCAAGCTCCGTGGGGAAGCTCGAGTATCAATGTGATTTCTTGGATGTATATCGCAATGATGGGGCCCGACGGATTAGTCGATGCCACAAAAGTGGCGATTCTCAACGCGAACTACATCGCTGCGCGGCTCGAGCCGTATTATCCGGTCCTCTACAAAGGGGCCACCGGACGCGTTGCACACGAATGCATTCTCGATGTCCGCGATTGGAAAACTCGTGCGGGCGTCGAAGTGGAAGACATCTGCAAACGTCTCATGGATTATGGGTTTCATGCGCCGACGATGAGCTGGCCCGTGGCCGGAACGATCATGATCGAACCTACCGAGAGCGAGTCCAAAGCCGAGCTGGATCGTTTTTGCGATGCGATGATATCGATTCATGGCGAGTTGCGCGCAATCGAGACGGGCGAATCGGACCGGGAAAACAATCCGCTTGTGAATGCGCCACACACGGCTGCGGCAGTGACAGCGGACACATGGGACAGGCCCTACAGCCGCCAACAAGCTGCGTATCCCGCGACTTGGCTTCATGAGCACAAGTTTTGGCCTAAGGTTGCGCGAATCGACAATGTTTTCGGCGACCGCAATGTTATGTGTACTTGCCCGTCGATGGAAGAGTTTGCGGAAGCGTGATTCCGCCCTGCCATCTCAGTTGATCGTCACGTGCTTTAAGCGGTCAACCTGCGCTGCTCAGATGTGCTTGAACCAACCGATCCGGCCTGGAGACAAGTTTGTGTTGATCTGCTTCACCTCGGTGTAGGCCTCATACCCGTAGGTTCCGAGCTCTTGGCCGATGCCACTTTGTTTGAATCCGCCCCACGGTGCTTCGTTAAATGTCGGGTGATACGAGTTGATCCAAGTGATACCGGCCCGAAGCTTTCTTATCACCCGATGGGCGCGGGCACCGTCCTTCGTAAAGACTGCACCAGCGAGTCCGTAGATCGTGCCATTGGCGATGCGAACGGCATCCTCCTCGGAGTCGAAAATCTGTATAGATAGCACAGGCCCAAAAATCTCCTCCCGCACGATCCGCATTTCGGGATTGGTATTTACAAAGATCGTCGGAGCTAGAAAGTTACCCGCAGCGCGGGCATCCGAGTATTTTGTGCCGCCACAAAGCAGCTCGGCACCTTCGTCAACTCCGGATCGGATAAATCCCATCACCTTCTCGAGGTGCGTGGGAGAAATAAGCGGGCCCATTTCAGAGTCGGACTCCAAGCCCGGACCCACAACGATTTTTCCTGCAGCGGCAGCGAGTTTTGGGACGAGCGATTCAGCCAGCGAGCGCTCAAGCAAAAGCCGCGAGCCAGCACTACAGACCTCTCCTTGTCCCGCAAAGATGCCAAAAAGGGCGAACTCCAGAGCCACGTCGGGATCGGTGTCCGCGAACATGATGTTCGGGCTCTTTCCGCCAAGTTCCAGCGACACCTTTTTTAGATTTCCGACAGCAGCCGACATGACTTTGCGACCTGTGACCCCGCCGCCAGTAAATGCAATCTTGTCTACTAGATCATGCGCTGCAAGCGTAGATCCGACCGGATCCCCTGCCCCATAAACGAGGTTCACCACACCAGGTGGGAAGACAGCCTCGTCGATCAATTGGAATAGCCGACGTGCGCTCAGCGGCGTCAACTCGGACGGCTTTAAAATGCAGCAATTGCCAGCGGCCAACGCCGGTGCGAGCTTCCAAACAGCCATCAGAAGCGGATAATTCCATGGGATAATCTGGCCGCAAACGCCGATCGGCTCACGCACCGTTTGGCAGACGATGTTGGGATCGCCTACCTCAAATGTTTGGCCATGCGGCTTGGTGGCGAGTCCGGCGTAATAGCGAAAACATCCGACTGCATCCGCCGCGTCATACCGCGCCTCGCGCAACGGCTTGCCATTGTTAAGCGTGTCTTCGCGAGCGAACGCTTCGGCATCGCGCTCGATCAAGTCTGCAAGTCGGAACAACAACGAGGCCCGTTCTCCGGCCGGTGTCCATCGCCATGCGCCGGAATCAAATGCCTCGCGTGCTGCAGCCACAGCCAACTCGACGTCTATGACATCGGACTCGGTCGCACGACCGAGCACCGAGTTATCCGCAGGGTTGAAAAACTCTCTGGTCCTTCCCGAACGCGAGGGGGTGAACTTTCCGCCGATGTAGTTTTCAAGAACGCTAGATTCCATAAAGCAGAGCGTATCTCAAAGGTGACTGGATTTCCAGTCCGGCGGCTTCGCTGCTACGATTTCGGTTTCCAAAGCGCGGCATCAATAATTGCCCACAAATGCACCGGAACAGCCACAATCAAAGGTAAAATCAAAAACCACAACCCGTAAGAGCCTGCTGCAAAAACGAAGAATAAGATCGCTGGAAGAACTCGTCCTTGCACCAACTGCCCGAGTCCGGGAATGGGCACGTTGACAATTGCCGCGATGACGTTCCCTGCGCTTCCTTGACCTGCTGATGTGCTCATCGCTATATTAAAGCACGACGAGCCGACCGAATCAAAGCGACAATTCGGGTCAATGAATCTGTCCTGTCGAACGATACCATGCCAACGTGTGCGCCATCGTTTCGCGAAGCGAGAAGTAGGAATTCCCGGCCGCCAGTGCACGATATGGAGCCGCATCGACGACCCAGCGATCTGCAAACACCTCTCGCACCCGGTCCCGCGTGAGCGTCGGCACACCGTCGCGCAGCGCAGGGATTGCATCCACGACCCGCGCCACGAATCCAAGAATCGGATGAGGCAGCGGCAGATCGAATCCTTTTGCGCCAAGAAGCGATGCAGCCACCTGCACCAGCATCACATCCGAAATCGTATCAGGCGAGGCAGCATACATCGTTCGGGAGGGGTTAGTTGACCAATCAGGCCCGTTGAGCAAGGCCAATAAATCCCGGACCAAATCCTCAACCGCAATCCAACTATACGTTTTGACTTTGATCCCCGGCTTCGGCCGCAGCAGACCGGCTGCCAATTTAAAAAGCGGCAGCGTCGCTGAATCACGCGGACCAAGAATCATCGGGGGCCGAATAATCAACGCGTCCGGACGACAGTCCATCACTGCCCGCTCGAGTGCCACCTTGGATTCGCCATACCACGTGAGAGGAGCATCGTTATCGGACATGGATCGCTGCGATTGGCCAACGGGCGTGGGTCCACCCGCACTCTGCGACGACAATACGATGAGGCGCGTCGCCTCTGGCAGCGAGCGAATCAGTCGCATTGTGTCGTTCACATTAACCGAAAAATACGCATCGCGATCCCTCGCAAACAACACGCCGGCGCAGTGGATCGCGTGGTCGATCTGCGACTCAGGGCACAATGGCTCGCCCCATGCGATCACCTCCACTTTCGCGGAATCAATACCTTCCGATCGAAGCTGTTCATGTAACTTCGTGGGATTTCTCACGCAGGCCATCACGGATTCGAATTGGTCGCCAGCCAGTGCTTGAATCAGCAAATTGCGCCCTACAAATCCTGTTGCGCCGGTGATAAGCAGATTCATGAGTGGAATTGCGATTAGAGCGAGCGCCGATACAGATGGTAGGTCTTTGACCACACGCCGCCCATTGCCTCGATTACCGCGATCACTTCCTTGTTGTTCGATTCGATCCACGACAACTCCGCCGAGTCGCCTTGTTTTCGAGCCCTCAGCACGTTGTCGTAACACATCAATGCGGCCAGTCCCCGCTCACGGTGAGCGGGATCGATGCCGAGCACCGCCTGACGGACCGAGCGGATCCGATGGGTTTTCATGAGGAATAAAATCCAAGGCAGACGAAGGAATTCCGGCACACCACGCGCCCGTCGCAGGATTTCGTTAAAATTAGGCAGCGTCAGCATGAACCCCACTGGCTCTCCATTAACCTCCGCGAAGGTGAGGAGGTCGGGATTTGCGAACGCCTTCAGGTCACTTGCAGACGCGAGCAGATCGTTGAGTGTGATCGGATAAAATCCGGTATTCCGATCCAGTGTCACGTTGTAGAGCCGGTGCACACAGCGCAGTTCCGCATCGAGGTTCTGCATCGAAAAACCACGCAAGACCACATCGGGCGAGCGGTCTCGCAGGCGCTTGGCTACCCGTTGAACCCGTTGCGGCACGTCCACCGTGAGATCCAAATGATAGGCATATAGAATTCGCTCGATCGAGAATCCTGCGACCTCGACGAGATTTCCGTAGTAGGCTGGATTCCACGGCATCGAAATGTTTGCGGGCTTTTCATTCCCATCCACCTGAACTCCACAATCATCGTGGATCGTGGGATTGTACGGGCCGCGCGCTTGATCACACCCCATCGCCTTCAAATGATTGCATGCGTGTTCGAAGAGGAGCTTCGCGGTTTCGACGTCATTCTCACAGGCGAAGAAGCCGAAAAATCCACAGCGGTCACCGAGATGTATGTTGGATGAGCGGTTAAAGATCGCTGCGATCCTACCGACCGGACGCCCATTCCTGGTTGCAATGAATCCCGTGATCTCTCCGTCCTGCTTCTGGAACAGGCTATCCGGCTTTAAGAACTTAGCGACGCTACCCGGGAATGGCGGCGTGAAGGCTGGATCCGTTCCGTGTAGGAGTTCCGCTACTTTCTCGAATCTCTTCCGATCGGCGGGTGTTTTGCAGGCTGAAATCAAAAACATTTTTGCGGCGTCCGGGTTCAGAATAGACAGGGTCATCGAAGGTGCCCAATTCCTTTGCCAATCGTGCAAAAATCTCGAGCACTTGGTCAAGGTCAGCCTCGGTGTGGCTTGCCATGAAACTGGTCCGCACGATCGCTTCCCCGTATTTCACGGCGGGATAGATGGCTGGCGTTGCAAAAACCCCCTCCTCGTAAAGCCGTTGGGTGAACTGGAACGCTCGGGCTTCGCTTCCAATCAAAATCGGCACAATCGGCGTCTGCGTCGTTCCGATTTTGAATCCGATGCTACGAAACCCTTCGTGCATCTTACGGGTATTGCGCCAAAGGGCATCGATCCGCTCGGGTTCGGCCCTCATGATTTCCAGTGCTTTCAGCACACCTCCGGTCACAGCCGGTGCCAAGGACGCCGTAAAAATAAGGCAGCGAGACTTGTGCTTCAAATACTCGATGATCTCGTTGGATCCGGCGACAAATCCGCCCATTGATCCAAGTGATTTCGAAAAAGTTCCCATGACCAGGTCCACGTCGTCATTCAGGCCGAAGTGATGCACGGTGCCGCGACCCGATGGTCCCAAGACACCCAGGGAATGCGCCTCGTCCACGTAGGTAAATGCGCCAAACTCCTTTGCAGTTTCAATGATCGGGGGAAGATCCGCTATGTCGCCAGACATGCTGAATACGCCATCCATAATCATGAGTTTTCCCGCATCCGCCGGCAGTCGTTTTAACCGGTTGCGAAGCGACTCCGCCGAATTATGTCGAAACGGAACCAGCTTTGCCGCCGCAAACATGCACCCATCGATGATACTCGCGTGGTTTTCCCGATCGCACAGGATTGCATCGTCATCCTCTGTCAGCGCAATCAAAGCACCTTGGTTCGCAAAAAATCCAGTCGAATACAGCAACACCGCATCCCGTTGCAAAAAGTCGGCCAACGCCTCCTCCAACTCCTCGTGAAGCTTGATCGTGCCATTGAGCAGTCGCGAGCCGGTGCAGCCCGATCCATACTTGCGTGCGGCATCACAGGCAGCCTCCACGACCCGGTCATCCTGAGCCAATCCAAGATAGTTATTCGAACCAATCATGATCTTCGGCTCTCCGTCACAAATGACGTGATTCCCGAAAGTATCATCGATTCTTCTAAAATAGGGATAGAAACCCTGCGCCCTAGCGTCGGCAGAATCTCTGTAATCCCGGCATTTTTTAATTAAGTCTTTTGCCACGTTAAGAATTGTCAGAGTTGACGTTGGCAGGATTGCCTCCGATGTAAAATACTTTTCGATTCTCGGACACGTTCGGATTGCTTCTTCTGTAATGAAAACAAAGTACCCAGCCGAAAACTCCCGCTGCCGATTTCAGAATCTCCGGCCCGAAGAGCACTTTTCACAATCCGACTGCCCGCATTTTTTGTACCAAAGATTTTCGAGCCGGCACTTGAGATCTGACTCGTGCTATCTGCAAACCCTGCCGACGACGGCGACCGATTGCCGTTTTTCCTTGAGTATTGCCTCGACTTAGACCCTTACGCTGCGACGGCAGTGCTTCATCGAGATTAGTGATTCAAGGCATTACCGCGAGATTCTCACTCCGGAAGCCGGTGTCATTTCATTTGAGTCAATTCGGATAACAGTGCCTGCGCAAGTTGACGCTTGCGCCACGTTCGTGAATTTGCCATCTTTCGCGACTCGCGTTAGAGCGTGGCTTCGGCCCGACTTCGCCGGCATAGCTCAGTGGTAGAGCAACGGTTTTGTAAACCGTCGGTCCTCGGTTCGAATCCGAGTGTCGGCTTCCCTCTTTTTCAGATTAGGCGATCTTTCTGCGTCATAGGTTGATTTTCCCATCCGCAAGTGGTTCGTTGGTGGTATGAGTAGTCTTAGATTTTTGCTTCCGGTGCTTGTTGTTGGGTTGGTTGCATGCGGTCCAGCGCCAGCCCCGGTCGAAAAACCATCTGCACCGCCGGTCGAGTCAGCGACACCTGAACCCACCGCGACCCCGACCCCGACCCCGACTCCGACTCCGGAGCCGACTCCGACTCCGGAGCCAATCAACACGAATGCCGAGGTGTCGATTTTGGGGTATCACCGGTTTGAAAATCCGCCCCGAGACTCTCTGGCGATCAGCACCGCAATGTTCCGAGAACAAATGCAGGCACTCAAGGACGCGGGAATTACAGTGATCCCGATGGCGGATTACCTTGCGTGGCGGCGCGGGGAAAAGAACATCCCGGCTCGAAGCGCAGTCATCACGATGGATGACGGCTATGTCTCTTGTTACACGGAAGCATGGCCAGTGCTGAAGGAGTTCGGTTATCCGTTCACGATGTATGTTTATACCAACTACATCAGTGCAGGCGGGAAATCGATCACGTGGGAACAACTCGCCGAGATGCGCGATGCGGGCGTGGACATCGGGAGTCACAGCATCTCGCATGATAACATGGCGCGTCCGAAGCGAGCGAAGGATATTCCTTATGACGAGTGGCTGTGGGCGGAATTGAAAGAATCCAAGGACATTTTGGAGGCGAAGCTTGGTATCCCTATTGTGACGTTTGCGTATCCATTTGGCGTGCATAACGAAACCGTTATGCAGAAAGGCCTGGAGGCCGGATACGAGGCGTTGTTTACGGTGAATGGACAAAAGGGTAAACATGACGCCCCGCCCGCAGCGATCGGTCGCTACATCGTTCAAAGCGACAAACCGTTCACATTCACCAATGCTCTAAAAACCGGCGGGACGACTGGCGGAGTCGTCGTGCAGCCGGGAACTGGCGCCGTGAGTCCAGGGATCACCACGCGCCCGGCTCAAGGCGAGGTCATCGGAAATCCGTTTCCACGGATTGAGGCGGATCTTTCCTCATTCGGAAATATTGATCCGAAATCGGTCGAGATGCGGATCAGCGGGTTCGGTCCCGTGCCCGCGCAGTTCGACCCATCCACAAAACAAGTGAGCTACACAATGCATCAGCGGCTTCGCGAGCCACAGGTCACCGTGGTCATGATCGGGCGTGCTGATGGTAAGCGCATCCAAACCAGCTGGGCATTCGGTGTGGATGCTCAGGTGGCAACTGCGGAGGCGGTTGCCGCTCCGGAGCCGGCTGCGGCTGCATCCCCGGAAGATGAGCCGAGCATCCCTGAGATGGTGCCTGCGACTTAGCGAGGATTCACTTTCGGGCGGCGAGATGAAGCCGGTGCCACTGCCATGTGCGGCGGCCGTCGACCGTGGCAAATTCGTAAACGTTGCGAATCGAATCGGCGGCATTTTCGTAGCGCGCAGTGATGATGTCCCGATTTGAAGCAGGTGTGTCGGCTGTTTCAAAATACCATTCCAGATCTGGTTGGATGAGCCGCGAGACGCTGCATCGCACGATTTGCATATCCGCTGATTCGACAATGCGCCGCCACTCTCCCGGTGAGAGCAGTCGTCCATGACTGGGATCCCGCAGTTTTTCGACGATATTCATCCAGTCAGCGGCTTCAAGCTCGTTATCCGGGACTGTTCCATCGATGAGCAGCAGGAATCCGCCGGATTTGAGGAGGCGCGCGGATTCACGCACAAAGTCACCGGGTGAACTGAAATGGTGTGCTGCGACCCGGCACGTGATCACATCGAATGAAGCATCGGGATACGGCAAGGTCTCGGCTGGATGCTGTGACGTCTGAATCCTCTTGCCGTCCCCCGAAACCAAAGCCGCAGCATTTTCGAGCATTCGTTCGGAAATATCTGTCGCGGTAACATCGAAGCCCCGACGTGTAAGCCACAGCGCGGCGTGTCCACCGCCCGTTGCCACGTCCAGCGCGATCCCGGACGTTGGGAGCTCCAAACCGTCTGCGAGTTCATCCAGATCGGAGGTATCCGCTAGGATGTGCGACTTTCCATAGCGCCCACTTTGCTTATCGAACTGGGCTTGGGAACTTGCCTGTGCGGCGTTCAAATTCATTGGATTTCCAAGATGTAGATCAGTTGACCATTTCCCCATTGGGGCCCGCGGATGTAGAGCGGCGCGCCGCGTGCAAGTTTCACGCGGGATGTGAGAGTTAGTTTTTTCCGTGCGTAGAGGTCGAGAGACATTTCATACGTCGAGACCTCTTTGTTTAATGCGGTGAGATGTAGAAAGACCTCTTTGCTGGGTAAAATCCACTCGCTGTCACCCTCCTTCACTCGCTGGCGTTTTTCGCCAAGCACGTAAAACGAATTGTAGCCGAACACCTTCTGTAACTGCCCGGCAAACGGCTTGAGCGAGTCAGGAATCGCTTTCGCAGGCTTTTCGTTTGTTGCCAAAACGAGTGCGGACCAGATGCGGTCTTGCGCAGTGAGGTTTGCAGTGCTGGCAACCAGCAACCCGAAAACCACCAAAGCCAAAGCGGAAAAACCGCGCGACCGAGTCGTCATCGGATGCTCTCCTGCGCCGGAATAAATCCCGGGTTATCGAGCCAGATCACTGTGCCCCGCCCGTCCGGAGATGTGAACGAATACGTCCCGTAGCGCGACGGATTCGAGGAGTGAGCTTCGATGACTTGCGAAATAAAGGCGCTCTCGTCCGGAACGCCGTCGTTATGCCGAATGACGATGACGCTCATCAATGCGGCGCAAGCGCACAACCCGACGCCACTCCAAACGAGGCGGGCAATTGACGGCAAAGGGCGGATCTTACGGGGCGCGCTGACGCGGAGTTCGTCACGGACTGCGCGCGAAATCTGAGACTTTAGAAATTCCGCGTCGCGGTCGTAAGCGGGTGGGATCGTCGAGTGCGATTTAAACCCATCTCGCACTTTCTGCCATGCCTCTTTGTCAGCGCGAGCTGCCCGAAGGTCGGCGAGCGATTTTTCGAATTCGGCAGCTTCGGGTGGTGACATGGCATCGTCCATCCAGAGGATCAGTTTTTCTTCAGAGTTCTTCATAGATGTCTTTCAGCTCCGATTGCATTTTTTTTCGCGCGTAAAATAACCGAGACATCACGGCGCCGACAGAGCAGCCTACCGTTTCGGCGATTTCCTGATACGACTGATCTTGGAGCTCCTTGAGCACCAAAACGGCCCGGTGCTCCGCACTCAAGAGCAACAGCGCTGCATCATAACGTCGGCGAATCTCATCCATATCGATCTGAGAATCGGGGTTGGCCGGGGTCGATGGCGTGGTCCGCGATGCCGGGTCCGGGTGGATCTCGCCGACATCAATCTCAGATTGCGGACGCACTTGGCGACGGCGAATCACATCGATGCTTGCATTGGTGGCAATGCGGGAAATCCAACTCGCAAAGGATGCCTGTCCATCAAACCCAGCCATACCTCTCCATGCCCGGATGAAGGCATCCTGCACGACATCGAGTGTATCCTCGTGGTTTCGGAGCATTTGGAAGGAAATCATATAGACACGTTTCTGGTGGCGATCCACAAGCGTCTCGAATGCAGAGGCATCACCGCCCGCGGCAGCTTTGACTAAATCCGCGTCGCAAGGCGCTTCACCGCTACTCATAAACTGCTGACGAACGAGCCATCGGATTTATTCATTAGAACGCAAAAAAACTGACGGCTTGCGGTCAATCACTCGCCCCGTCGACGACGAAGCTCTTGGCGGTATTCCCCCATCATGTCCACTAGTCTCTCGCGGATTGGGAAGAGGACATCGGTAAATGCCGAGCAATCCGAGAGCACGAGCAGCCCGGACTCACGGAGTTCCGCGATGGCGGAAAGGCAGTCGTTCGCGGCTTTCAGGCTGCGCTTGAGGTAGGCAATCGTCATGCCCACCTCGGAGAAGTCATCCCCGCTTAGGGCACCGGCCATTTTTGCGCTGCAGGTCGAGGCGCGGGTTGCGAGTTCGATGGCGGCAGGGTGATTGCGGAGAGATTCGTTTTTCTCGATGATAAAGAAGACGCGTCGGTTAAGTTCCAAACTGTGCAGGTAGACTTCCGAGTTTTCTAAGTCGCTCAGTGCATCCTCCGCATCGTCTTCGGCATCCGCATCCTCGGCAACATCGATATCATCGTCGGAGCATTCGGGGTCAAAGTCGTTGCTTTCTTCTGACCAGAAAATCGAGCTATCGCTGGATCCATCGTCTGACTCCAAGCTCCAGCCCATCTCGCGGGCGATGATCTCGTCGCGTTCCGGGTGGTCGGAATATTTTTCAAACAATTGGAAATACTGTTCGGTTTTTTGGTCCTGCTGCTGCAAGAACCGCTCCCACTGATACTCATCCCAGAGCTCAGGAAACCCGTTTTGATCGTCCGGCATGGCTGATTTTCTAGTTCGCGCATTGCTCCGCTGCAACGGGAATCTTGCGCTCGGTGCGGAGCCGGAGTTGACCACAAGCGGCTGCGATATCGTGACCTTTTTCGCGGCGGATCGTGGCAGAGGCCGCACCGCGCCGCAGGACCGCCATGAATGCGTCTTGATCCGCTTCCGATGGACGCTGCCATACCAAGCCATCCACGCTGTTGTAAGGGATCACGTTGACCTTAGCTTCTAGGCGTCGTGTGATTTTCGCCAACTCCCGGGCGTCGTCCTCCGAGTCGTTAACGCCTTGGATGAGGATATACTCAAACGTGATCTTTTGTTTTTTCCGCGCTTTGAAGTAGTCACACGCGTCGAGCAACTCCGCGAGCGGGTATTTGCGGTTCACCGGCATGATCTGGTCGCGGACCGAGTCCGTCGCGCCATGAAGCGAAATGGCGAGCCGGATCTGCAATGGCTGTTCGGCGAGTTCTCGAATGCGGGGAACTAGACCACTGGTAGACACGGTGATATGGCGCGCGCCGATTCCGCCGCCCCACGGCGCATTGATGATCGAGATCGCATGCATGAGGTTCTCATAATTTGCCAATGGCTCGCCCATGCCCATGAATACGATGTTGTTCACGCGCTCGCCGCTGGCCGCTTCGACGGCAAGCAGTTGCCCGACGATTTCTCCGGCGTCGAGGTTACGTTTCCAGCCGTCCAGCCCGCTGGCGCAGAATTTACATCCGTAGGCGCATCCGACCTGTGACGAGACACAGAGTGTGCGCCGATCCGCCGCTCCACCATACAATGCCGGCGATGCTGGAATGAGCACCGTTTCGATGAGTTGGTGATCGCTAAGCTGAAAAAGAAACTTCTGCGTCGTGTCGTGCGACCCGGTTTTTTCGACAACCACCAACGGGGAGTTATCGAACGCCTCGGTTAGGCGCGAGCGGAGCTCAGCGGGGAGGTTCGACATTTCGGAGAATTGCTGCACCCGTCGGGTATAAATCCACTCGAGGACCTGTCGGGCACGATAACCAGGCTCGCCGAGCTCCGCGAGGCGCTCGGTGAGTTGATCGATATCGAGTGCTTTGATCGACTGCATTTGCGGTCAGTTTAAGCCAAGCACCGTGGAATCGAAAGCGCATAGTTTCCGGCCGTCGCCGATGCCGATCTTCTTAGAACGATGTTCTTAGCCGCAGGTACAACGCACCGGCTGCACCATCCGCATAGGCATTCCCGGGGTTAGCGATGAACTGAAAACCCAACGAAAACTGCGTATTCGGGGTAACTTGAAACCGGTGAAATGTCTCCAATACCGTCTCCGTTTGGGTGGCGCCGCCTCCTGGAACAGCCATGGAAAATGCCAACCCGGTGAGATCGTCGGCACGCCCCAGCAACCCCGATAACCCCACGCCAGATTGCGCGAGATGGCGGACATTCGTGAGCGTGGCGTCTGAATACGCGTAGCGTGCAAACATCTGAATGCGCTCGCCGAGATTTTGGTCAATGACAGCGGTGAGCCCGTAACTCGATGGAGCGTCGATACGCTCTCGCGCATTCATCTGCCAAGCACCTAACGCATAGCGACCGACGCCGAGGTTTTCAAAAGTCGGCGTATAACCAGCTTCGGCGAAGGCAAACAATGCCCAGTCATTAAAGAACGAATCGACCTCCGCACGGATCGTACGGCTGTATCCATTACTCACCCCAGCAGTCAGGTAAAACGTATCCACCGGTCGCAGCGAGACGCCCACGGACATTCCATGCTCGGACATCGGCAATGTCGGGTTCGCCGAAAAATGGCGGTTAACAAACGCATTATTGACGTTCTGGAGCCAATGCGAACCAATAAAATCCGCCGCGTCGGTGCGCCCGATCAACAACCGAAACCGCCCGTCAAACATCCTCTGAATCCAGTAAAAATCCCGCACGACAAAGCCCCGTTCGTTGAATGCCGCGGTGGGTGGAATGAGCGTGCCGAGCTGCCCGCCAACCAGAGAAGGTGGCTGAGCGCCCATGGCAAATCGGTATTCTGCCGACATCACAAGTCGGCCCGTGTCATTGGTGCCGCGACCCACGAGATCCCATGCTGCAAGGAGGTCGAAATCGCCAGCTGCGCCGTACTCCACGCTCCGACCGCCCATCGGCTGGAGAAAAAGCATCGTGTAGGCCGCTCCGATCCGTATTCCGGTCCGCCGATACAAATCGTCGAGCGGATCAATCACATAACGTAGCACTTCCCGCATTCCCACACCGTTGTAATACCCGACATTGTCGCCGTAGATTTCGTCCAACTCGGCTGGGACATTAGTCGTTGATTCACCAGGCGACAGGTCCGCATCGAAATTCGACGACTCGATGGTCCGCACGGAGATTTCATTCGGTCCGGCGCCCGACTCCGCAGCATGCGCGATTGCCATCCATCCGTGCAGCACCAAAAGACCGATTGATGTGAAAACACGCATGAAAGGTGAAACGGCGATCTCTAGAACCGTGGCTTCGATAGAAACAGATTCAGACCAAGTTCTTGAGAGAGAAATTTTGCCGCCATTTGGCCCTTGATGCTGTTCCCCGAGGCATCAAGCAGTGGAGCAAAGGTGCCTATGCCCCCTTTGCCAGGAGAAACAGCAAGCATGCCGCCACTGATCCCGCTCTTTCCGGGCAATCCGATGTCATAAAGCCAATCACCGGACGTGTCGTAGAGCCCTGCCGTAGCCATCACCGCCAGCGCATGATGACACACCGACGGACAAACGACTTGCCGCTTGGTAATCGGGTTCAGCCCACCATCTGCGAGCGTGGCAGCCATCACCGCAAGGTCTTTGGCGGTCACGTTGAGGGAGCACTGCCGGGTGTAGAGATCCACCGCCATCGCTGGATCCGCGTAAATCGCACCGAAGCTCTGCAACATCCGGGCAATGCTTTGATTCCGAAAATTCGTGGCCAAGGCGGATTCCAGCACGCGCTCGTTCATCACTAATCGCCGCCCTGCGAAATGCGATAGCCCGTCATGGATAAATCGCCATTTCTCCTCCGCTGAATCCCCCGGCACCAAGCTCGTCGCAGCAATTGCCCCCGCGTTCACCATCGGATTGGTCAACCCTTTTGGATTCCGCTCGATCCCGGTCAGCGAGTTAAATGGATATCCCGTTGCGTTCACGCCAATCTTTTCACGCGCCTCCTCAACCCCGATCTGCTCGCAAATCAGCGCAAAAACAAATGGCTTTGATACGCTCATGATCGAAAACTCGTGCGCGCAATCGCCCGCAGAATACACGTTTCCGCTCACGCCAGCGACGCAAATCCCGAACCGTTCGACCGGCACCTCGGCAAGCGCCGGATAAACCTCCGAAACCTGCCCGCGGGAGTCGTGACCGAAACACTCGTAGGCCAAATCCACCAAACGCCGAACCTCCTCGGCCGTCGGGAGATCGCCCGTGGAAACAAAGCCTGCTTTTGCAGGAGGTGAGGGATTCGAATACGACTTCACGATTTAGCACCCTCATCAATGAGACACGGCCCGCGCGAAAACAAGGGCGTTTTGAATCGGCGGCGTGTCGTATCCGAAGATTCAGCTTAGACCGGGGACTCGCCTAGCTTTGTTACATCGCCGACACAAACGCGAAAACGGCTAGCGAAATTGCTCACCGCTAGCTAAATTCGGAAAACATGGCTTGTCGGGCATGATTTCGCCGTTGAAACGGCGGATTGTCACCTTCTCGTTGAATCCGAAACCCAGCTACACGCCATGCATACTTATACGTCCACAATCCAGGTTCGTCCGCGCTGTCGCATTTTTCTTGCAGCGTTCCTCGCCTTCGCCCTCTCGTCCTCCTTGGCTCTCGCCCAGTGGGCTCCTTTTAACATTACTGAGACCGGAGGCTCACGGAGTTCGACCGTTATGGAGAATATCTCAGATTGCGGAGGAATCATTTTCTTTGCGGCCCTGACCTCATCTTCCCAGTATGAACCTGCCGTCACCTACGGAACGCTCGCCTCGTCGCGTTTTGTCGCCGACATCTACCCTGGAGGAACCGGCAGCAACCCAGGGCTATTCACTAGAATGGGAGACTGGGTCTACTACGCCGCCACCGACAACGTGAATGGGCGCGAACTTTGGAGAACTCACGTCACCACGCTCGAGACCAAGATGGTCAAGAATATCAGGCCGGGACCCTTCTCTTCGAATCCCCATGACTTTGGTGTGGTCAACGGGAAGCTCCTGTTCTCCGCAGAGGCTGATCCGACGACAACTGGCGATGAATTGTGGGTTAGCGATGGGACCGAAGCCGGAACCACTCTGCTCAAAGACTTAGTGCCGGGTTCCGGCGATGCCAATATTGAGGGGAAGAACGGGCGGCTTTTCGTTCACAACGGCGTAGCTTACTTTCAAGTGGAACAGCAGCTATGGAGAAGCGACGGGACGGCTGCGGGCACGTTCTTGCTAAACCGCAACACCGCGAGATCCGGAAATCCAGGTGGATTCACCATCTACAACGGTCGCGTCTTCTTCTTCGTTCGAGATAGCGTGAGCTCGTTTGGCTACTCTCTTTGGAGCACCAACGGGACGACGGCGGGCACCGCGCGGGTCAAGGGTCTAGTGACTGGCTCTGGAGTCGGTGTTGTCGTATACTTCCCAAGCAGCACGGCGGTAGCCAATGGGCTCCTTTTCTTTCGAGGAGGGAATGGACCAAACGGCTACGAACTCTGGCGCAGTGATGGCACCGAAGCAGGGACCTCTATGGTTAAAGATATCCTAATCGGTAGTAACAGCAGCGAGCCGAACAACCTCGTAACCTATAAAAATCGAGTCTACTTTGTCGCTAACGATGGAATCCGCGGCAACCAAATCTGGTCCAGTGACGGGACATCCAATGGAACCGTTATGGTTCAAGAGATCTATAATGCAACGAGCTCCGGACGACCAGAACCGGCTGGTCTGACTGTTTTCGGAGACTTCTTGTTCTTCAACATGCTGAGAGACGGCTACGGCCGAGAATGGTGGACAACAGACGGGACTTCCCTGAGCAACGGCCCCGCATTCGACCTTACCCCTGGCTCAGGTAGCGGTATTGATGAGGATGACTTCAACCAGGTGGTAGGCTCGAGCTTCTATTTTTACGGATCCGCACCTACCGTTGGAGGGGAGCTTTGGCGATTGAACGTTCCTACACCAATCCGAACTATCGAGTTGAGCGGTAGTCTGGGCTTTGGAAGCGTGTTGACGGGATCCACGGCCCAAAGCGCTCTCACGATCCGCAACCGAGGGAATATCCCACTGGGCGTTTCGAGCATTACATTCCCTGAAGGATTCAGTGGAACTTGGAATGGGACGATTCCGGGCGGTGGATCACATACCGTGAATGTGACATTTTCTCCCAAAGCAACCAAAACCTACCAAGGGATCGCCACGGTCCAGTCGAACGCCCAGAGTGGGTCGGGAAGCATCGGTGTGAGCGGACAGGGAGTGCTTGTTCTACCGGCACCACCACGCCCAGCACCCCGCCCGGCACCAACACCGGATCCTCGTCTCGGCGAACTGGCTGCGCTACAGATGCGGCTCGCCGATGCGGGGAGAATGAAAAATCCAAGAGTGAGAGCCAGTCAGATGCGGCTCTTGAATGCGCAAATCAACGCGCTCAATGCCGCTATTTCCGGAGGCACCAACACTGGTGGATCGGCCAGTGGCGGCGAGTTGGCCGCTTTACAGAAGCAATTGGCCGACGCCCGCAAAATCAAAAACCCGAAGATCCGAGCAAGGAAAATCGCCGATATCAACGCCAAGATCGCTGCATTATAGTCAGCCGATCGCATCCAAGCGTTCGAGTCCACTCATGAACTCGCATGGAACGTCCTCGAGGATATTCTGGAATCGCGCGGGGCGGCCAATCTCTACGGCTCGAAGGACGCCACGCGCGCGGCGTTCGCGAAGGGGTTGATCAAAAATGAGGAGGATTGTATGACGATGATCTAAGCCCGCCATCGTAGCAGCCACACCTACAACCAAAAACCGCGAACGAAGTTGCTGCGGCTATCCTCGCGAATTTCATGCCCGAGTTTGCAGCGTTCGAGGCCAAAATTCGCCGAGCTGAAAGCCCTAGATGACCTTCTTGTGCCCTATCGTTTCAGCCTAATCCTTTTGATCATAACATCGACCCTGAAAAGGCGGCACATATTGAACGGGCGGGCATTACCCTATTCCAGCGCGGACTCACCCGCGGGGAGTTTATCGAAACCTAGATGAAGCTTTTGCGAGCATCCAAACTCGACGCGAGAATCGCAGGCTCTAATGGGGTCATTTCAACGTGCTTGCTACCAAGCCACTGAGAGCCTCCGCCGCATGATGGAGGACCGGCCGACCGTGGGCGAAATGTAGCGACTGCACTCCAAGATTTTCCAAAGTCCGAATTGATCGGCAGAGCAAATCGGCATCCTCGCAATACTTTGCTGGCAGCAATCGCTGCCCCTCGGGCGGAAGATTGATCACTGCATCGCCGAAAACGAGAGTGGGGTCGTCGCCGTCCAAATAATACGCAACTTCGCCCAATCCAGCACCCGGCAGCGGGATCGGACGTAGCCCGTAAACGAGGGACGGATCTTTTTCATCGATCCAGAAGTCGGCCGTGATTTCGTCTCTTGCAGCCGCCGGCGCGACAATCGGGATGCTCAGCCGGTCCCGCAGCGCGAGCGAGTCGCGTTGATGGTTTGCATTCGTGAGCAGGATCGCGGATGGAGTCCGCCCCGCCAGAAGCGTTGCAAGCGCAAGATCTGTCAGCGCCACCGGGTCCACAAACACGAGAGATCCTCCAACCTCGACAGCCGTCGAGGTCAGGTCACACTTCACTGCGGATTGATACCCTTGCCAGGTGAATGCATGCCGGCCGGCGGATTCTATTTGGGAGATCGGTTCCATAAGGTCACCGGCGCCGAGCGACGATTCGATCCTTCATTTCGGCGTGAGACATGTAATAGTCACGGGGTGTTTGAGAAATTGAAACCTGAACCGATTCGTTCCGTTGGACAACTCTGAAAAAATGCGGCTTGATGCCCTGCTCGTCGAGTTTGGTCACTTCGAGTCCCGCGAGCGGGCCCAGCGCGGACTCATGGCGGGCATGGTCACCGTGAACGGTCAGCGCGTCGACAAGCCTGGTCATCGCGTGCGACGGGACGTGGACATCCACATTCAAGGTGCTGAGAAGTATGTCGGACGCGGCGGACTAAAACTGGAGGGCGCACTGGCGTCATTCGGCGTCGATCCTACCGGGCGGATCGCGCTAGACGTTGGCGCATCGACTGGAGGATTCACCGATTGCCTCTTGCAACATGGCGCGACCAAAGTCCACGCGGTCGATGTCGGACATGGTCAACTGCACTGGAAAATTCGTCAGGACCCGCGCGTGGTTGTTAAAGAAGGCCTGAACTGCCGCAACCTCAGCGAGGCAGATATCGGGGAGCGCGTATGGCTCGCGGTTGCAGACGTGAGCTTTATTTCGTTGACTTTGATCCTCCCACCCGCGTTTCAGTTGCTTGAGCCCGATGGTTTCATGATCGCGTTAATCAAACCTCAATTCGAACTTTCACGCAGCCGCGTGGGAAAAGGCGGCATCGTGACCGACCCCGACGCGCACGCCGAGGCCGTCGAAAAAATCCAAACGTTCGCAACCGAAACACACGATTGGAAATGGCTCGGCGTCATCGAGTCTCCGATTCGAGGGACCAGCGGCAACGTCGAGTTTCTAGCCTGCATGCAGCCATGATCGGCGTCCTCGCTCATTTTGCAAAACCCGGAACCCGGGACCTTGTCCGCCAACTCTGCGGCGAACTAGGCGAGCGTGGCATGGATTTTGTCGTCGACCCGGACACGGCGCTCCACGCTGAATTGACCGCGAAAACGGCACCCGATTTTTTTGCCACCTGTACGCTTGTCGTTGTCATGGGTGGAGACGGCACGATCCTGCGCTTCGTCCATCGCATGGGCGAACAAATCCGGCCGGTTTTTGGCATCAACCTTGGCACCTTGGGATTTTTGACGTGTCTCGGCCCCTCGGAAGTAGCAAGAGCGGCCGACGCGATTCAACGCAAAGACTTCGCGTTGAGTCGACGTCACCTTTTTCAGGTCGAGCACCTGCGCGGCGGTGAAGTTCTCGGCACCCGGTATGCGTTGAATGATGTCGTCATCAGCCGCGGTGAACGCTCCCAGCTCGTACGCATAGAAGTCCGGGTCGACGGCGATGCGCTCACAACCTACAATGCAGACGGATTGATTCTGGCCACCCCGACCGGATCCACCGCGTATTCCCTGTCCGCGGGCGGACCGATTTTGATGCCGGATTCCGGCGCAGCGGTTATCACACCGATCTGCCCCCATGTGCTAACCAACCGTTCGACGGTCGTCAGCGACCGGTCACTCATCGAGGTATCGCCAAGCGATCCGGACCAGCAGGTATTCTATAACGTGGACGGCCAAGAAACCGCCGAAATCCAAATCGGCGACCGCCTCCGGGTGTCGAAAAGCGACCGAGTCCTCCCATTGGCCATGCTGCCAGAGCGACCCTTCACGGAAGTGCTCCGGCAAAAGCTGAAATGGACCGGGAGCAACATTTGACAGAATCATGCAACTCGAAGATATCCTGAAACCCAATGACGTGCATTTGGCACTGGCCTCGTCGGATTGCACCACCGCAGTCGAGGAAGTGCTGGCACAGCTGAACGGCGATGAACGCGTCGGCGATTGGGAAGCGCTTCGCAACGCAGTTACCGGGCACGACCCAGCAATCCTAACGAGTGAAGACTGCGGGATCTGCATCGCGCATGGCCGAACGCAGGCGCTCAGCGGATTGGTTGTCGCCGTAGGCCGTTCTGAAAAAGGACTGCCAAACGCAAATAGCGAACCGACCACCCGCTTAGTTTTTGTCGCAGGAATCCCGGCGACCATGAATGCACAGTATCTTGCAGTGGTCGGAGCGATCGCACGCGTTTGCAGTAACAAGCGCTCACTGAGCCGCCTTCTCACTGCAAAATCGCCCACTGACTTCATCGACACACTCCAATCCGGCTGCGCCGCGCTCGATTGACTTAAAGTTCTTCGAACAAAGTCTGGAGTTGATTCGCGTCCGCGATGTTGCACGTTGTACGCTGTGCCAAAAGACAGATCCATGCGGCGGGCGTTTCAATACTTCCTACGTGCGACCGTGCTCCGATGCCCGGTGTGCGGTGTTTCGCCGATTTTCGTTCCAGTCAGAAAAATCCGGCGACTCTCCGACTGGTTCCTGCCGCTCGATGGATGCCCGCGGTGCGGATACGCGTACGACCGCGAACCCGGCTACTTCCTTCTATCAATCTGGGCCATCAATTACGGAGTCGGCAGCGCGATCGGGCTCACGATCTACCTCACATTGGAGATCTTGTATGATCTACCTCTGACCACACTTCTCACATGGGTGCTTGCTCCGATTTTCGCGTTCAATTTGCTCTTTGTACGCCATTCTAAAGCGTATTTCATCGCATTCGATCATTGGTGGGATCCCCATTCCAAGGATGGCGGAGACGGCGGGGGCAATATACGCGTCACGCCACCACCCACTGAACCTGCGACTCCAAATGCGCAGGGACCGCACGTTCCAGAGACCGACCTCGTAGAAACCCGATGAAGCAGCTTGGATTCAGCAATGCAGGGCCAATTTCCTTGCGAAACATCTTAGAATGGCATGTAGCACGGGGCGTGTTGCGGAAAAGCACATGGCGTAACGGCTCCCGCTTTGCACACTATCAGGTCAAGCATATAAAGCTCAAGACGCTGAGTTTAATTTGACAATTTCGTCACTTTTTCCTTGAGGGTCAAAACGATGGTTTTTAATCTCCGCATGTGCGCGAAACGGCAGCCTACCCGATGTGAATAACTTGTGAAATGTTCCTCCATCATACGGGTCAATTGTTCCACGCGCGCCAAGATAGTCTAGCGGTTAGCTGAAGCGAATCCCAAGACGACCAAAAAAAACTCCCCGCCCTTGCTTTAGTGAAAAATTCAGAAATACCTACAGGAAAACAATTTACGCTGCATCCAGCAGTTTTTCAGAAGGTGTTTCATGGGACTGGCATCGGGATCTCCGCCGAAAGAAACGCTGAAAGGCAAACGGAAAGTTCATCGTCGAGCGACGTGATTTTCCGATGTGTATAAATTACTTATGATTCAAGATATTAACCAGATTTGGACAGCGATATCGGCTGTTGTGGCCGCGCGAATTAGCGGCGACGGGTACCAGCGATGGTTTAGCGATGTGCGGGTAGTTTCAGACGATGGATCGGTGTTGGTTCTATCGGTTCCGAACCCGATTCATAAGTTTTTCATTGAGAGCAATTACCTGACCTTGTTGCAGGGTGCCGTTCAGGAAGCCTGCGAAGGCCCGCGGCAAATTCAGATCGTGGCGCTAAACTCGGAGGACTCAGGACCTTTCGACGGCCCGGCATCCGAGGAACCTCCGGCTCCCCGACGTTCCAGCTCACGGGACAAGACACTGAACTCTCCCGCGACCACGGGTATGAACCCACGGTACACGTTCGACTCATACGTCGTAGGAGCGAACAACCAGTTTGCCTACGCGACATCTAAAGCGGTCGCCCAGTCGCCAGCGACGACATACAACCCGCTTTTCATCTATGGCGGAAGCGGGCTGGGGAAAACCCACATCTTGCAAGCAGTCGGACACCACGTCCTCGCGAGCAAAAAATCGGCCCGCATCATCTATTTGACGAGCGAACAATTCACGAACGAGTTCATCGATGCAATCCAGCATGGCGCATTGTTTAAGTTTCGTAAAAAGTATCGTCAGGCCGACATCTTGATGATCGACGACATCCAGTTTCTTGCCGGCAAGGAGCGCTCGCAAGAGGAGTTTTTCCACACGTTTAACTCGCTCTACGACGGCCACAAACAAATCATTCTCTCCAGTGACCGCCCCGCTAGCGAAATCGAGAAGCTCGAACAACGTCTGGTTTCACGCTTCGAATGGGGAATGACCGCGGAATTGCAGCCGCCCGATGTCGAAACCCGAATCGCCATTCTAAAAAGCAAAGCCGCCGGGCTGCGGATCCAGTTCGAGCCATGGGTGCTCGAGTTCCTTGCTGAAAAAATCAGCAATAACGTCCGTCGACTGGAAGGCGCCCTCATGCGCGTCGCATCCTACAGCTCGCTGAGTGGGCGGAGTATCACGCGCGACGATATCGAAAATCTGCTCCGAGACATCTTCCAAGAGCAGGCGAGGAAATCGGTGACGATCGATCAGATTCAGCGCAAGGTCGCAGAGACGTTTGATTTGCGAATCGCAGACATGACGAGCAAACGGCGGCTCGCGAGCATCGCGTTTCCGCGGCAGATTGCGATGTTTCTCTCCCGCGAACTCACCAATTCGACACTCGCGGAGATCGGAGATTTATTCGGCGGGAAAGACCATGGCACCGTCATTCACGCCTGCAAACTCATCAAGCGCCGAATGGACGAAGACGAGCGAACGAGGCACATTATCCGGTCGATTGAGACCCAACTCCAGCGATAGTGCAGCCGCAGCAACTTCGCAGAAATCGTTTTTTTCCATCACAGGATGTTCAGATTGTTTTGACACAGCCGCTAGAGAACGGATAGTCAGCCACGACCAACGAAATATCATTCCAGATTCGCCCCATCCATGAAGTTTAGCGTAACCAAAGACCACCTGCTGGAAGGCCTGCAGAAGACTCAAAATGTTGTAAGCACGCGCGCCACGCTCCCAGTGCTTTCAAATGTCCTCATCGAAACAACCGGAACGGGCATCCGACTCAGCACGACCGACATGGAAGTATCGTTGCGCTGCGAGGTGCCGGCGATGGTTGAAAAGCAAGGCGCGACGACCATCCCCGCTCGCAAGTTGCTTACGATCATTCGCGAGTTGCCAGTATCCGAGATTCAGATCGAGACGGATGCAAAAAACATCACAAGCATCCGGAGCGGCCAAAGCTTCTTCAAAATCTACGGTCTCGCCCGCGAAGACTACCCTGCCTTCCCTGAAGCGATCAACGCCAAGACTGTCACCGTGAAGCAAGGCGTGCTCAAGGACGGTCTCCGCAAGACATCCTACGCGATCTCGCTCGATGAGACCCGCTACGTGCTCAACGGCATCCTCTTCTCATTCAAAGAAAGCGCACTCAAACTCGTCGCAACCGACGGACGTCGGCTTGCATTATTTGAAGAATCGATCGACGCGGAAATCACCGGAAAACTCGACCTCGACTTCATCGTCCCGACCAAAGCCATCAACGAGCTTCAACGATTGCTGAGCGAAGGGGACGACGTGACCGTGCAGGTCGGCGAGAATCTCGTCGCATTTCACCTCAATGGCTCGATCCTCGTCTCGAAGCTTGTCGACGGCAATTACCCGAACTACCGGCAGGTCATACCATCTAGCGACGACACAAAAGAAATCATAAAGCTGGATCGGGAAGCATTTTTACACTGCGTGCGCCGCGTGTCGCTTCTCAGCACCGACAAGGCGGCATCGATCCGCCTCAAGTTTTCAGCGAACAACATCGAGGTGATGTGCAACACGCCAGAGGTGGGTGAAGCAAAAGAATCCATCGCCGTTGCTTACAAGGGCGCTGAATTTGCAATCGCTTTCAATCCTGACTACCTCATGGACCCGCTCAAGGCCCTGCTGAACGACGAAGTTTCACTGCGCTTGATCGACGAGATGAGCCCTGGCGTCATCGAAATTAACTCCGGCTTCCTCTACGTGTTGATGCCGATGCGCGTTTCGCAGTAGCAGCTTCCGTTATAAAGTGGGACTTGCTGTTCTGTGACAGCTAGAAAGGTCACAAGGACCGCACCCTACGAACCATGACAAATAGCTCCCCAATCGCGAACGAGAGGGATGCGCTTGTCGCTGTCGCGCGCATGATCGAGCGCCGTGAGGACCCGTCGACAGGTCATATTGACCGCATCGGGGCCTACAGCCTCCGTATCGCCTCTGGGGTGATTGCGTGCTGCGATACCGACCTCGCATCGCGGGTTACCGAAACATTCCTCGCTGACATTGAGGATGCGGCCGCCCTGCACGACATCGGAAAGGCCTGTATCCCCGACAACATTCTTTTAAAGCCGGGCCACCTGTCGGCAGAGGAGTTTGAGGTCATCCGCAGCCATACGACACATGGCGCGAAAGCATTCGAGTCACTCCCCCGCACCCCATTCGGACAGCTTGCGTATGAAGTCATACGATTTCACCACGAGAAGTGGGATGGAACTGGATACCCGGACGGGTTGGAGGGGGAGGATATACCGCTAGCCGCAAGGATCGTAGCCCTTGCGGATTGTTACGATGCGCTCACCACATGGCGATGCTACAAGACCGCGACGACCCACAACCATGCATGCGAAATCATCGAGCAAGCCGCGCACACGCACTTTGATCCCCGCTTGACGCAGGTTTTCCTAGCAGTCGCATCGGATATCGCAGAATGCTCTAACTGAAGGCCCTTACCCTGACAGACCGCCGGAATAGAGCACTTTACTCCGGCGCTTGCTCCGTTTGGACCAAAGTTTGCTCAGGAAAGTCCAAGGTGTCTAACTCCGCGCTGCCTTCTGGGTACATTCGCGCCACGGCGACTGACGGATTTCCAAAAACAATGACTGCCGTGCGCCACTTGCTGTTGCCGCGCTCGATCGACGGCGGAACTGGGAAGTGAATATCGTAGTCGGTTTCGTTTTCCCAACGCGGCGGGAGGGAAACGTATTCTGATCCCCGTTTCACTTCGACCTGCGGGGGTTTCTGGTAATCGAAAATCCTTAGACCTTTGGAATCAAAAAAATATGCCTTCACAAAGAAATTTCCTGCCTCGGCTCCTTGATCGAGCCGCACCTCGGCCCTCAACGTGGTAAGGCCAGTCTTCCACTCGCCATCAATCAACCCATTCATCGAGTTCCGATAGCGCACCACCTGCTTAATCTTCGGCACAACCGTCGCGGTCGAGGAATCGCTTGAACCGTGCGCTGCATCGTTTGCTGAGCCTGAAAAATCAAACTCGATCAGATCACCACGATCAGCCGGATAAACTGCCCCTGCAGCGTCCTTGCCATCGCCGAATTTTACGACAAATGCATTCCAGCTGTCGGGACCTGAGGCAATCGACGGAGGGATCGGGAAAAAGATATCATAATTCCGACCGGCCTCGAGCGTCGGTGGAAGCGATTGATAGTCACCGCCCCGCGCTTGGAGGTGCGGCACCTTGGTCGTCTTACGGATCAAGCGCCCTTCTTTGTTGAAAAATCCTGCCATCAGCTTAGGCGTGCCTTGAATCGTCTCCTCGGGTCGAATCCTGACTTTGAGCAAATCAACGCCCTGCGCCCATCCGTCATCCACAGAAACCCAACCGGAGGCTGTCGTTCGCGTGATCGGGCTGACAGTGAACTGTTGCGCTTCGCACCATCCGATGCCAATGAAGCAAAGAAAAAGAACGGCTACCCGATGTTTGTTCATCGATCGAACATAAACATGGTAGCAAAAACAGCGCGAGGGGATTCCCCAGATGGGCGGTTCATGTGACGAGATTGTCACATGTAAACAATTCCCCGAGGACTAGCCAAAAGGTCTATTCAGAACGAAAATAAATGGCGGATTTTCGGACAGGGTGGATTTCAGATGTGCACCTCGGCACGCGAGGTTGTAAGGCCGCCGCCCTCCTCGACTTCTTGCGGATTCACGAGTTTGAGAAGTTGTATTTGGTGGGTGACCTGATCGATATCTGGGCGCTGAGACGAGGGATTTATTGGCCGCAAGAGCACAACGACGTGATCCAGAAACTGCTTCGCAAAGGCCGCAAAGGAACGGAGATCATTTACGTGATCGGAAATCACGATGAGTTTTTAGCCAAGTTCTACGGAAACTTCGCCAGCGTCACACTCCAGCAGAATGACGTTCATACCACGGCCGACGGCACCCGAATCTTGGTGATCCATGGTCATGAACTCGACACCGTTGTTCAGAATCTCGGCTGGTTGGCTCATGTGGGTGACATCGGATACCACGTGCTGATGCGCTTCAACGGACTCGTAAACTTTGTCCGCCGCCGCATGGGACTCGGCTATTGGTCCCTGAGCGCCTACGTCAAAGCGGAAGTCAAAAACGTAGTCAGCTTTATCGGGCAGTTTGAGGAATCAGTGGTGCGATATGCCCGGGAGTGGAATGTGGACGCCGTTCTGTGCGGTCACATCCACACACCCGCGATGCGAACCATCGACGGCACGGAATACTTTAACACTGGCGACTGGGTGGAAAGCTGCACGGCACTCGTCGAGCATTTCGATGGTCGCATCGAGCTTCTCCATCATCCGTTCGACACGTCCGCGCCGGACCCCGCTCCCGCCGAGGAACAGGAAACAAGCGCTCAAAGACTTTCCGACCTCACAACACTCGTGCAGGCCAAGACTGCTGCGGATCGCTAGAGCGGGCTTACGACTAAGACGCCGCCGGCAGCACAACGACTGCTTCGATTTCCACGTCGAATCCGAGCAAACCCGCTCCGAGCGTGGTTCGCGCAGGTTTGTTGTCGCCAAACACGCGGGCGTAAACCGTATTCATTTCAGCAAATGTCTCTGGCGTCAACGGCTGGAGATACACGCGGCAGGAAACCACATCAGCAAGGTCCGCTCCCGTGGCCTCCACAGCGCGCTTTAGGTTCGACAAGACGATTTCCACTTGTTCGGTGATCGATCCGCGAACGATTTTCCCCGCTTCCGGATCAAACGGAATCTGACCGGAGACGTAGGCAAATCGGCCTTCGGCAATGACTACGGGTGAATAGGGTCCGATGGCAGGTGGGCCACCTTGAATTTGTGACAGGGTTTGTTTGCTCATGATCGTTTTACGTTTCTTCTGTTGTGGGTTCTTGGATAGCGTTCGCCCGATCTTCCGCTGAGAGTCTCGATAGCAACTCCCGCACTGAATCGATCCCCTCTCGATGTTCAGCGGAGATGGGTAAAATTTCGATTTTCCGGAACTTTTGTTTGAACGCCTTCAGGTGGTCAGCTGCCTCGGGAAGGTCCATTTTGTTTGCGATCACAGCCCAAGGCCGATCGCTCAGAGTCGGGTCATAGAGGTCGAGTTCGCGTCGGAGCATTTGGAGATCCTCGATCGGATTGCGCCCTTCGCTTCCCGCCATATCGACCACAAAAAGGAGCAGCTTGCAGCGCACGATGTGCCGCAGAAACTCATGGCCGAGACCTTTGTTTTCGTGAGCGCCTTCGATCAGTCCGGGGATGTCCGCGACGGTGACGCGGTGGTATCCGTCCAACTCAACGACTCCGACGACGGGGTTCAGCGTGGTAAACGGGTAGGACGCGACGCGTGGATGAGCTGCCGAGATCCGAGTGAGCAGGGTGGATTTTCCAGCATTCGGGTAACCCACCAAGCCCGCAAACGCGATCGTACGGAGTTCGAGAAGGAACCATCCGCTTTCGCCCTTCTCACCTTTTTGGGATTGGCGCGGAGCCCGATTGAGCGAGCTTTTGAAGTGGGCATTCCCCTTACCTCCACGCCCTCCTTTGCACAGGACAAACTCCTGACCCGGCTCAGATAGGTCGGCGAGCGCCTCGAGCGTGGCAATATCCGGTTTTGCGCGTGGTGCCGACGTTTCACCAGGCGGCAAAAAATCATCTGCATCCGGCCCGTGCGGCTCAAACTCCTGTGGCAATCGATAAATAATCGTGCCGGTCGGCACGGGGATGATTGTATCTTCTGCAGAGCGACCGATCTGGTCTTTTCCGCGGCCGTGCTCACCCCGTTTCCCGCGCACAATCGACTCGTAATAAAGTGTGACCAAGTTGTCTGTGTGGATGTCAGCGCGCAAGATCACGCTGCCTCCATGTCCGCCGTCTCCACCATCGGGGCCACCACGCGGGACGAACTTTTCCCTGCGGAAGCTGACGCAGCCATTGCCACCATCTCCGGCTAGGGACTGGATTCTAATCTGATCGACGAATTTCATAAGTTATATGCGCCGATGCCGTGACTCGGAAGCTAACGCGGTAAGAGGTTATGTCGGAGTCTCTCAACGCACCAGCGAAGAATACAAGTCCACCGTTTCCCGTGCGATCGCATCCCAACCAAATCGCTCTTCGACCCGCCGACGCCCGGCATTCCCGAATGCCTGACGTTTTGCGGGGTCTGCCATCAGTTCATTCACAGCGGCCGCAAGGTTGCGGGCGAAACGATCCGGGTTCACCGGCTCAAATGGACTTTCTTTCATTTGGTCAAGCGGCACCAGCAGTCCCGTTTCGCCGTGGACAACGACCTCTTTGATGCCGCCCACTGCGCTGGCCACGACCGGTGTGTTGCACGCCATCGCTTCGAGGTTGATGATCCCGAATGGCTCGTAGATCGACGGACACACAAAAACCGCTGCATTGCTGTAGAGCTCGATTTTGGTTTTCGGCTCAATCATGTCTCCCAGCCAGATCACACCCTCGCGATGTTGTTGAGCGCGTCCGACGGCCGATTTCATCTCGTCGGCAATCTCGGGCGTGTCGGGTGCTCCCGCGGCAAGAACGATTTGAAATCCGGGATCCATGTATTTGATCGCATTGACCAAGTGGATGATTCCTTTTTGTCGGGCGATGCGTCCGAGGAAAAGAATATACGGCTTCATCGGATCGATCCCCAAGCGTTTGATCGCGGCACGGGATTCGACCTTTTTGTATTCGTTCAGATCGATTCCATTGTAGATGATCGGGATTCGCTCATCCGGGATGTCAAACAGCCGCTGAATATCGCGTTTTGTCTCCTGTGACACTGCAATGACGGCATCCGCCATCTCGAGTGCCGTCTTTTCCACCCAGCATGTGAAATCGTATCCGCCGCCGAGCTGCTCGCGTTTCCATGGTCGCAGCGGTTCGAGCGAATGCACGGTGATCACCAACGGGATACCGTAATTCATTTTGGCCAGGATCCCGCCCAGATGGGTATACCACGTGTGGCAGTGCACGACGGAGGCATCAATACCCGCGGAGTTGAATTGCACGCATCGCTCCAGAGCGCCAAAAACCGACTTTAGTGGCTTCGGACAGCCGAACGCATCCGTGTTCAAAGGAAACCCTTTCACGGTGAGCCGGGGCGCAGAAATTTTCTGGTCGCCAAACGCGCGCACCTCGACGTCGATGAGCTTGGCTAATTCGCGGCTAAGATACTCCACATGAACTCCAGCCCCGCCATAGGTATACGGCGGATATTCGTTACTGAGCAGAAGAGCTTTCATGAGTGGTTAGGCACCGAGAAGCCATGTCAAACGCCCATTCGAAGGACTCACGGCAGCACAAGGGTAATCGGACTTCCCGGAGAAAACTTCCTCCAACAGCGCATCCTTGCCGACGCTATTAACGAGAAAACAAACGTGGCGAGCGGCATTGATGAGCGGGTATGTGAACGTGATGCGATACATGTTTTGCTGGGGCACGAAGTTCTCGATCACCAAGCGATGGCGTTCATGCAAAGCCGGTGTGCCCGGAAAGAGCGATGCCGTGTGACCGTCCGGCCCCATTCCGAGAAGAATCAAGTCGTGCCGGAATGTTTCGTCGGGCGATTTGGCTTTAAGCTCGGCCTCATATTCCGCCGCGGCAATCGCTGGATCCAACTCGCCCTTCATGCGAAGCACCTGTTGTGGTGGAATCGGGACGGCGTTGAGCAGCGTGCGGCAAGCCATGAGGTAATTGCTCTGCTCGTTGTCCGGCGGCACACCGCGTTCGTCTCCAAAGGTAATGAGTACCCGCGCCCAATCGAGCGGCCGCTTCGCGAGCGCCTCAAAAACTGGCTTTGGCGTGTTCCCTCCGCTAAGCGAGAGACGGAATTCTCCCCGTGCCTCAATAGCGGCAAGCGCGGCGGTTTCGATAAGATCGACAGCCTCAGTGACGAAGCCGGCTGCATGGCGGATTTCTGGTTTCATAGGATTTGGGATGCGGAGGCCGTGTGGTGATTCTTACATCAGGCGCACAGGGATGGAAAACTCGATTTGTCCACTTCCTGGCTGAAATGATCGCAAGCTCACTGCAGTCAACGATGCCTTACGGATATGTAGATGGCTAGGATCAGGAAGCCCGATCATCACCGAGATCGCCTCGCTGAAGTCCGGTTCATGCCCGACAAGCATCACGTGCGACATTTTTCCGTAGGCGCGTAACTCGCCAAGGCACGCCGATGCAGACATCCCACAGGCAAGCCATGGTTCGACGGACAACGATGGATTGCCGAGATGCTTGCCAACGGATTCGGCCGATTGCTTGGCACGCACGACCGGACTGGTAAGAATCACCTCGGGGATCAATCCGTAGCGAACACAAAATTTTCCCACCTTATCCGTCTGTTCAAGTCCCTTGGGCGTGAGCCGCCGCTTGAAATCGGAGTCCACGCAGTCCTCTGCTTCGGCATGGCGTAGGAAGTATAGGATCATGGTGTGGATTGTTTGGGGGGCTGATTGTTGCCGTTGCTACATCGACATCCCGCCGTCCACTGCAAGTACCTGCCCGGTGATGAATGCAGCGTGTTGGCTCGCTAAAAATCCGACAGCAGCAGCGATATCAGAGGTTGCTCCAAAACGCGCCTGCGGAATCTGCGTCAACGCTCCATTCCGGACCTCTTCGGAAAGCACCGATGTCATATCCGTTTCGATAAATCCCGGTGCGACGACGTTCACCGTGATCCCGCGCGATGCCACTTCACGGGCGATGCTTTTGGTCAGCCCGATCAGCCCCGCTTTGCTCGCTGCGTAGTTGGCCTGCCCAGCCAGTCCCATGAGGCCGCTCACAGAGCTGATATTTACAATGCGGCCGCTGCGTTGTTTCACCATCGGTCGCAACGAGGCGCGGATAAAGTTGAATGCTCCTTTCAGGTTGGTGCTGAGCACAGCGTCCCAATCATCGGACGACATTCGCATCGCCAGAGTGTCGCGAGTGATCCCCGCATTGTTCACCAAAATATCAATACGTCCGAAGTCCTTGAGGATTTGATTTCCGGTCTCCTGCACGCTGTCAAAATCGGCGACGTCCACGGCATAAGGCCTCGCTGTGTCGGGTGAGAGTCCGTTGATCTCGGCAGCTACTCGGTCCGAGTTTGCCTGGGTCCGGCTCACGACAGCCACCTTCGCGCCTCTGGCTGCAAAGTGTTTTGCGATCGCCTCGCCGATTCCGCGCCCCGCTCCTGTGACCACGGCCACCTGGTTTTCAAAACTGCTCATGATCCCTCGACTATGGCAGCAAACTGCCGCGAATCAGAGAAAAATTTTCCGGCGTAGCTAGTTGGATACTCGCCAAGGCTTGACCAAGTGCCGTCATTTCCGTACGCCACAACTATGGAGGAACCTCTGCATCAACCCGCGAAGCAGGACGTGATCGAGGGCGGATGCTTGTGCGGGAAGATTCGATACGCGGTGGATTCACTGCCCATACAAACCTCGGTTTGTCATTGCGCCGACTGTCGCAAAGCCAGCGGAGCCCCATTCGTTGCATGGACGTTCTTCCGGAGCAGTTCCTCCCTCGTCTGGACTCAGGGAACTCCAAAGACGATCATCTATGCAGATCGCGAGCGTACTTTCTGCAGCGACTGCGGAAGCCCTCTCAAGTTTTATGATCCATCCATCCCCGATTGGTTCGAACTGAACCCCTGCACTTTCGATAATCCGGAACCGCACGCACCCTCCGATGAATGTTGGACGATTGATCGCATCGGTTGGACAGACCGATTGGACGACTTGCCGAAATTCCTTGAACACGCCCCGCTCCCGGATTCATGAGTGTGGGAGCGGCCCCATTAAACTGATGCCATTATGGAAATCCTAACCCTCATGCGAACCGCGGAGTTCAGCTTCGCCGGCTTCCTGATTCCGTGGGCAATGATTGTGTGGACGATAGCGTATGTGATCGCTTTGCTTTTTTCATACTGGGTTGAGCGGCTTGGATTTTACCGCTACGTTTGGCATCCGCCCTTGTTTTTTATTGCCACGGTGATCACGTTCGGATCGATCCTTGGGATTGTTTTCGCACCATGACTAGTAAGCCCCTTTCTCCCAAGCTCGTGACATGGGGAGCCGTCGTGATCGCATTGATCCTGGCGATCCTCCTCTACCAGCGGTACCTCACGAAGCCATGGACACGCGACGGGCAGGTGCGAGCAAATATTGTCGGTGTTGCATGCCGGGTGGAGGGGCCGATTATTTCGATCCCCATTCGAGATAACCAGCGGGTGACCAAAGGAGACCTATTGTTTGAAATCGACCCGGCCACGTATCAGGCAGCGCTGGACAATGCCAAAGCGCAACAAGAGGAAGCAGCGGCGGCATTGACTCAGGCCACGCAAGAGCTGGCCCGGCAAAACCAGCTGTATTCGACTCAAGTCACGGACCTCAGAGACTTGCAGGATGCGCAGGACAAATTCGACGCGGCCAAGGCAGCACTCGCTGCGTCAGCGGCCAATGTCGAATCAGCCACGCTGTCGCTGAGCTACACCAAAATCTTCGCACCCGTGAACGGATATATCACCAATATGAACACGAGCCCCGGCACGTATGTTTATGCGGGCCAGCAATTGCTCGCGCTAGTGGATACGGATTCGTTTTGGATCGCCGCGTATTTTAAGGAAACGCAGCTGAATCATATCGCGGTGGGAGATGCAGTTCGGATCAGCCTGATGGGTCATGCCGGCCAACCATTTGACGGTGTCGTGGAAAGCGTGGGATGGGCGATTTACCTTGAGGATGGAGCGACGGTCGATTTACTGCCCCAGATTGCGCAGACGGTGGATTGGATCCGCCTGCCGCAGAGGTTTCCTGTTCGTGTGAGGGCGACCGGCCAGCCACCCATTCCATTACGGCTCGGACTTACCGCATCGGTGGCCGTTTCGCCGGCAAAAACTGCGCAAAGCACTGCTCCCTAGCGGTTCCCCCTTGCCTTTCCTTCGACTTTTTTTCAATCCCAACGGCGGCGACGAATCCAGATGTCGATTGGCCAGAGGAGGATCGCAAAGCCGAGAAGCCACGGCATGAGAGGTATGGATGTGTCCGCGGTTCTGCCTGTGGGTCGAAATACATCCATCGGCGAGGGATCGAGCATGCCCCCGCCCGTTTGCGCCGCAGCGTTCAAGAACACACTCCCATCGCGCAGGACCCACGGTTCATTCGTTGGTGGGCGACTCCATGCCGTTGTGACTGGAACGTCGTCGACAGAAATTGACACGATTCCCGAGTCGGATTCGGTTATGTCAAACGCGGCTTCATAACTTCCGGAGGCAACAGCGGCGGCATCGCTTGTGCGTGTCGGTGCACGTCCGTCGCTCAACGTGACAACAGGAACAAGGTCCGTGCGATAGGTGCCGTCTGGATTACTGGCATCGATCTTTACCACCAATTCATCCCCGTGCGTGGCGGTCGCGATGTTTAGGCTGCCGGTGCGCGTTGGAGGCACAAGGGAACGCAATGTCTGGACGATCCACTGCGCGTAGCCCGGCCATGCGGTCCAGTTTTTGCTCCAGCGGCCATTGATGTCGCTCGCATACGCAGTCACCCGTCCGAGGCCGATTCTCCAACTCGCCAAGAGCGGCGAGCCGGACTCGGTGAGCAAGGTCGGGGTAGCCGCTTCGCGCGGTTGCACGGCGTTATAACCATCCAAGGTTGGGGCGGAATCCCAATCGACTCCATCGACTGCAGAATCCAGCGCCGAAACCACCGGTTTGAATGGTTGTTCGATGAGGCTGTTTTGGGTAGCGCGCAGAGTCTCCTCGGCAAAGATCCGGGGCAACGTCGTGGCATCCGATGTGAGATAAAATCGACCGCCGCCGCGCGCCGCAAGCCCGCGCAGAAACTCGGTGTCCGGGTCAGACTCGGAGCCCAGTGCGACCACAGAGATCGAGATTCGAGCGGATAGGATCGCAGACGCAAGATCTAACGCGGACGCAGCGACACCACTTCCGGACGGCGCGGATTTTTCCTCTGCGTCTGCCGCATCGCTGAAAAGGATCATGTGTTTCATCGTGGCCTTCGCGGAGGCTAGCTCGCGGTAAGCGGCGGTTAGCGCGGTAAAGACATAGATGCCGCCGCCGCCGGATGTGATCGCTTGGATCATCGCCGCTGCTGTTGCTCGATCAGACACCGGTGCCAATGGCAGGATGGCATGCACCTCGGTGTCGACGGCATGCAAACCGAAGAGATCGCTCCGGTCGAGTAGCTCCATTGCCCGGATGGCACCGGCATTTGCCAAGGCCATTTTTGTTGTTCCAGCGACGGGTGCGGACATCGAGCCTGACCGATCCAACGACACCAACAATGCTGACACCGACAACTCGGCTTGGTCCACGTAATCGGTGAGCACCGGGAGCAGGTCGGCCAGCGGAGTGCCAAAGTAGCTCCCAGCGGAATAGGCACTCGCCCCACCCGTCACCAATAATCCCCCGCCTGCGGTTCGCACCCATTGGTCGAGCAGCACCAATTTTGACTCACCGAGCGCGGACGCTGAGACATTACTCAAAACCACCACGTCAAACCCCGCCAACTCATCCAGCGCATTCGGAAAATCCGCTGGTCGGCGGGATTCCGTCTCCATCCCTGCCCGCTCGGCTGCGAGGACGACCGGTCCCAGTGAGGCGGGCGACGGATCAACAAACAAGAGGCGGGTGCTCCCGCTCGCTGCGGCGAAGCGCACGAGTGCATTGTTCTCTGCGAGCGTATCAACAGCGCCTGCGACCTCGACTTGCCACATACCGGCACCGGATTCGGGCACAAGGGATGGTATGGTGATTCTTGACTCCCCTGCGGTGGCAGTTTCGGACGTTTGACGCACGAGCACATCGTTCTGGTAGATCTTCACGTCAATCTGCTGATCCACGGTGCTTCGCACGATGACCGGCAAGTCAAACGGCCGCCCCGGTTCCATGGCCGATGGCAGCGAGATATCTCCCAACTCCAGTTCATTCTCGCGCTTCGGGTTCAGGGAAGCGATATCGACCGGAACGCCTCGTTGCTTGCTTCTCCCGAGGGCCCTGAGGGCAGCCGCAGAGTCAGAGACTAATCCGTCAGTCAGCAGCACAATCCGCGTCGGAGCGGCGGAATGAACCGCAAGCCCACTCCAGTCAATCGCCGGGGCCAGAGGAGTCCGATCCGATGCGAACGACTCTATCGCGGGGGAATCGGAAAATTTGGCATTAAACGGGGTATGCAGTTCGGCCGATGGGAACAGAGTGGCAACGGCCATTTTTCGATCTGGATTTTTTTCATACACCTCGCTCAGAAACTCGTTTGCCTGCTCCAATCCGTCTGATTGCACACTGCCCGAGTTATCTACCAAAAAAAGGATCGCCGTTTCACTCGTGGATGTGATCCATCGCAAGTCGGCCAGCGACAAAATGAGACATAGAAGAACCAGCGTGCGGCTCAGGTTCGCCAAGAAACGGGCTTTGGCGTGTCCCAGTGCGCGCGACTTGCTGCCGAGTATCCACAGCACCGGAACAACGGCCAAACTCCACAACCACGCCGGAGATCCAATTTCCAACATGGAGTTCAATCCGACGATCGCAGCAAACGCGCCCTAGGCTAAGGCCGGACTGCAAATTGACTCAGCGGTGACCGCTGGTTGAGCCAGCAGGCGGGCCAACTCAAGCACCGCCGGCCTGCGCGACCTGTCGAACTGTAGCACATGCCTCCGGTCTTCCTCGCGACGATAGACCACCACGCGATCACTCAAAAACCCATGATCATGCGTCACTCGGCTCTGCTGACCGCCCAGTGGGATCAACTGGATCGTCCCCTTGCGTTCGCAGGCAAACTCGAGCGCTTGCTCCGGATCATCGGTCAATAAAAGCCAACCGGCCACACAGCCCGGCACACCAGGAATTTGCCCTGAAACGCAGGGTGCGAACCAGCGGACATTGGCGTCCGCGCCCCGCGCAGCCGCCAACGCTTGATCGACTGACGCTGGCAATGCGTGATGCCCGGTTTCATCCGGCACTTGGCCAAACCAATAAGCGACACGCCGCCACAAAAACCAAAGCGTTGCTTTTGCCCGACGGAAAATCTGCGGCAGCAACCAAATCGCAAGGCCACAGGCAATGACCGCGAGCACTAACGCAAGGATCGGATTCACTACAAGCAGACCAAGTCCGGCAACCACGGCTACATCTTCCGCAACGCTCAGTGCGATATTTGAAAACGGCTCTGGCGAAGCATTCACCACTAGCCTTGATCCAGCCTTCACGGAGTGCATCGTCAGCGCCATGCCGGCGCCAAGCAGCGCAACCAGCACGTCAAAAACCGGACTCACTTCACCCAGCGCAGTGATGGCCAAAAATGCGGCACCCACTGGACGAATCACCGTATGAACCGAGTCCCAGAGCGAATCCACCCACGGCACTTTGTCGGCAAAAAATTCGAGCAAAAACAAAACCCCTGCGACGACTAGGATCACTGGATCCGCGAGGACGCCTAGTTGTTCGTATTGGGGAGCAAGCGTCACCCATCCCATCTGCACCGAGAGACCAGTGGCGAATACCGTGAGATACAGATTGACCCCCGCCAAGGTTGCCAGACCCAGCGCCATCGCGAGCAGTTCCAACGTTTCCATATAAGTTTAAGTATTGCCCATCATTTCGCGATGTCACGCGGGATTTCCCCTTCAACTCGGCGACCAGTTGCGATAACAGTCACCCTGTATGGACACCCTTCTCCAAAAAATCCGATCAGCCGCATCCAATGGGCATCTGCTCCCCTGTTCACTAGCCAATATCGAATCCACTCTCGAAAGCACACACGCTCCCGTCACGGTGACCGCGATTGCTGAACTGGCCGATGCCGGAAATTGGGAGGAGCTCAACAACCGGTTTTTCCGCACGCTCGCATTCGGAACCGGCGGACTGCGCAGCAAAACCATCGGCCAAGTCGTGACGTCCGTAGAGCAGGGTTGCGGAGGACTTCATGGCCGACCCGAATTCCCATGCGTCGGCACTAATGCGATGAACGACACGACCATTCGACTCGCCACCGCTGGCCTGGTCGCTTACGTGCTGAGTTGTCACAAAGCGGCCGGCCGCAGCGGAAAACCCGGGATTTGCATCGCGCACGATACCCGGCATTTTTCGCGGGACTTCGCGGAGTTGGCAGCGCAGGTCATCGTCGATCTTGGATGCAATGCATTTCTTTTTGAAGCGGCGCGCTCGACGCCGGAGTTGTCCTTTGCTGTTCGCTTTACAGGCAGCATGGCGGGCATCAACCTGACGGCGAGTCACAACCCACCTGAATACAATGGATACAAAGTATACTGGGAGGATGGTGGGCAAATCGTGGAGCCCCATGCCAGCGGTATCATCGCCGAGGTGAACGCTATCACCGAGGATGATCTTCCGCCGCTACCCGTCAATGAGCGCGGACAGATCATCCCGATGGGCGAGGACATTGATCGTGCGTATCTCCACCGTCTCGCATCGCTCGTGCTTGATCCAGAGACCGTTCGCACCCAACCGCTGAAGCTCGTCTATTCATCGCTCCACGGGGTCGGGGGCGCAATCATCCGCCCGCTCTTGGAGCAAATGGGTGTTCAGTTCACAGTAGTCGAAGCACAAGAAGTGCCGGATGGTCGATTCCCGACGGTGAAATCGCCGAATCCGGAAAATCCGGAAGCCCTTGCAATGGCGATGCGCCAAGCCGAGGCAGAGGGTGCGGATCTCGTGCTCGCGACAGATCCAGATGACGACCGCATGGGCGCTGCGGTTCGGGACGCGCACGGCACGCTCCAGCTCCTGACTGGGAATCAACTCGGCTCGCTCATGGCGTGGTATCGCGCAAAGAAGTATTTTGATCTTGGAATCCTGAATGACTCGAATCGTGCACGCGGGGTCATCATCAAAACATTTGTTACCACTGGCCTGCAGGACGCCATCGCAAGGCACTTTGGCCTGCGGTGCGTGGACACACTCACCGGGTTCAAATACATCGGCGCAAAACTCACGAAATACGAACAGGCGATCCCCGCAGACTTGCGCGGGAACTATGCGCACCTGACCGAAGCGCAGACCCGCGCGTTGCGCTTGGAGCATTCATCATTCTTTGTCTTTGGGGGCGAAGAAAGCTACGGCTACAGCGGGGCAGATTTTGTGCGAGACAAAGATGGAAATAGTGCGGTCGCCATGATTACCGAAGTGGCCGCTTATGCAAAATCGCTTGGTCAAACCCTGATCGAGCTTCTCGATACGCTGTATTGCCAATTCGGGTATTTTCTCGAGCGCGGAGAATCGCTCGTGATGGACGGAGCGAGCGGCGCAGCCCGCATCCAAAAGCTCGTTGCGTCCTACGCAGAGGATCCGCCCACTCGAATCGGCGAACAAGGAGTCTTGTCGATCCAGAGCTTTGCCAACGAGCAAATCGTCGATGTCGAAGGCGATGTCGTTCCGTCCGAACCCATGCTGATCATTCAGCTCGACGGCGGCTTTCGTGTGGCCGTCAGGCCCTCCGGCACTGAGCCCAAGATTAAATACTACCTCTTTGCACAACGGGACGGCGCGACGCCACAGAATCTACAAGCGATGAAAATGTCGGTCTCATCGGCGCTAGATGCCCTCTGGCAGGCGATCCAAGCCGATGCTCAGATGCGCGCAGAGAGATGACTGCAAAAAAAAGCAGGCGCGGCTCCGGTGGAACCGCGCCCGCACTTTCGGGGTGGGAAAAACAACACTCTCTCAACGGCTCGCACCGTGCGACAGCTGTATCACCATGCCATCACTTCGTCAACCTTTGATCGCTCTTTTTTGCTCAATGCCTTACGCATTTTTACAAGTGCGATATTTTGAAGCTGGCGGATCCGCTCGCGGGTCACACCGAACTTCTCACCCACCTCTTCGAGCGTCTTAGGCTTTTCGCCCTCGAGCCCGAACCGCGAATTGATGATCCGCCGCTCCCGGTCATCCAAGATCTCCAAAAGGTCGCCTACTTCGTCGTGCAGGTCTTTATCGCGCAGCATCTCAAACGGATCCATCGCTTCCGCGTCGCCGACTAACTCGCCAAACTCCGTGGAATCGTCATCGCCCACCGGAGCATCCAAGGACGCCGGACGGATCGCTGCCGTTTTGAGCTGACCTACCTTCACTGACGACATACCGATCTCCTCGGCGAGCTCATCATCGGTGGGTTCACGCCCGAGTTCCTCGCTCATCTGGTTCGAAACACGGCGGATCTTGGAAATTTTGTCGACCAAGTGCACGGGCAGGCGGATCGTTTTGCTCTGGTTCGCAAGCGCTCGTTTGATCGATTGCTTGATCCACCACGCTGCATAGGTGCTGAGCTTTCCACCCTTTGCCGGGTCGAACCGCTCCACAGCCTTCATCAGCCCGATGTTGCCCTCCGAAATGAGGTCAAGCAATGGCAAACCAAGGCCCTGATAGTCCCGGGCGATTTTCACCACGAGGCGAAGATTGCAACGCACCATCTCTGAGCGCGCTTCGGCATCCCCTTTTTTGATTCGCTTCGCCAGCTTGATTTCCTGCTCAATCGTCAGCAGCGGGAATTTTGCGATCTCTCGCAAATACAACTGGAATCCTGTGTCGGTATCTTCTATGGCCATGATGGTCTCCGAGTTTTGTAGTGGGTGGTTTGTTCGTCGTTACATTTACTTAACGACATTAAACTTCGACACGGATGCATCGTGTCTGTTCAAATGTTTTTCCATTTTTTGATAGTTTTTTGATGAAGCGGTATTTTTCAGCAGGGTTGGAGGCTGCCCGAGCGAATCTGGTGCCGGGGTTGGTATTGCAAGCTCTGATGGTGGTATTTTTGCTGATTTACCTCATGTTCCCGGCGGGAAGGGCTGCGTTCGAACAACTTGCAGAGTTGAAGGTGGAGGTCGGATACTGGTATGCGCTGATCGCAGGGGCGCTGGCTGGCGGTGTCTTGCCCGAGTGTTTGCGAGTGATTTCGTTTCAGGGCGGTGCGGTCCGTCGGGAGAACTGGGTGAATCTGATGTTCGGGATGTGCGTTTGGGCTGCGATGGGCGTTGTTGTGGACACCTTTTATCGGCTGCAGGGGTTTTGGTTTGGCGACGCCGCCACCGTTGGCACCGTGGTTTCGAAGGTCCTCGTGGACATGCTTGTTTTCACGCCGATCGTAGGCGTTCCGCTGGTCACTTTGGCTTACGCATGGCGGCATACGGAGTTTCAGCCATCCGCGCTCAAAGGGATGTTGAATGCAAGATTTTACCGCACGCGGGTCGTGCCGGTGTTGTTTCCGAATTGGGCAGTTTGGACGCCTGTGGTGTGCGTGATTTACTCCTTGCCGCCGGGGTTGCAGATTCCGGTCTACGCCTTTGCCCAGGCATTTTGGGCGCTGGTCATTATGACACTGACGAAGGACCAGACAGGTGCTTCTTAAAGATATCGAGTGTTCGATCGCGCTCGGCGGAATGATCGAGCATCGGCAAGGGATAGCCTAGCGCGAGCGGACGCCCGTCGACCGGAGCGGCATGCAATCGGGCGGACGGGACTTTCGCCAGCTCTGGCAACCATTTTTTGATGTATTCCCCGTCGGCGTCGTATCTCGCGGATTGTGTCCACGGATTCTGGATTCGGAAATACGGTGCGGCATCCGCGCCGGTCCCTGCGCTCCACTGCCACCCGCCATTATTGCTCGCAATCTCACCATCCGTGAGCATTTGCATGAACCACTGCTCTCCACGCCGCCAATCGACATGCAAATCCTTAGTCAAAAACATCGCCGTGATCATGCGCGCCCGGTTGTGCATGAATCCGGTCGCGCTCAGTTCGCGCATCGCCGCATCGATAATCGGGAAACCGGTCTCGGCGCGACACCAACGCTCAAACGCAGCATCCGATCCCGGCCATGGGAGGTTCCGGTATTTGGGATTGAACTCATGCTCCAGCAGATCCGGAAAGTTCCATAAAAGCTGCATGTAAAACTCGCGCCAAATGAGCTCGGAGACAAAAACGCGGGCGCTGTCCCGGGCTGCCGGGCCTCCGTCAGAAGCAAATACCTCACACTTTTGCATGACGAGCCGAATCGAAATCAAACCGAACCGCAAATCCTGCGAGAGCCTCGACGTGGTCGTCCCCGCCGGTGTGTTGCGGGCCTCTCCGTAGCTGGAAATCGCATCCCGCAAAAACGTATCGAGCCGCTCGCGGGCAGCGCGTTCACCAGGCGCAACGATGTTTCCAGCACCGCTGAGATTCCAGCTATCGAGCGTGGGCAGGGGGGCGGACGCGATAGACTCTGGCGTCACGAGGTTTTTTCTGCGCGGGACTGGTGGTGTTTTCGGCAAGGTCAGCCAGTTTTTAGAATATGGCGTGAAGACGCGGTAAGGAGCCCCAGTGCCCGTCAACACCTCGTCCCGTTCGTGCATGCACGCATCTTTGATCGCGTGCACTTCGATACCCATCGCGGCGGCTTTTTCCCGGAGCGTTGCTTCGACCGCCATTCCAAAAGGATCAGGATCCCGGTTGGTGAAAATCGCAGTGGCACCGGACTCATGCCCCAGCATCAAAAGTTCGTTAATCGCTTCCCCTCGCCGGATGACGAGGCGGCTTCCGATGGCGCGCAGGTTTGCGTCCAATGATTGCAGACAGCCACACAGAAACGCCTGCCGGTTAGCACCGGTCCAACGGTGGTTCGTGCGCCACTCAGAAACCACATAAACCGGTATCACCGCCTCGGCTGCCGCAGCCGCCGCATCAAGTGCCGTATTATCTGAAATCCTTAGATCTCTTCTGAACCAGTGGATTGCTACTCGCATGTATGTCAATACGTCCGGTTCGCGTGCATGTCCGCAACTTCCCTTCGAGCTTCGGTCGCAGCGGCCGCAGAACTAGCCATTCTGAGGATTCCGGATTTCGACCGAGATCGGCTGCGACGCGGTGAGGTGCACATCACGCTGAGGAAACGGCATTTCGATCCCTGCCACTTCCAGCTTCCGATAAATGCTAAAGCGCAGTTCGCTGGGAGTCAGCAGGATCGAATTGGAAACTGCGCTGTCGATCCAGTAGAGCGCACGAAGCGAGAGCGCGTTGACGCCAAAATCATTAAAAAGCACCATCGGCTCAGGATTTTTGAGCACATTCGGGTGCGCATCCAATTCACCCCTCACGATTTCCGCAGCCTTCTCAATCGGAGACCCGTACGCCACGCCGACCAGAATTTCCTGGCGGCAGAGTTTATCCGACAATGTCCAATTCGTAAGGCTGTTCTGAAGCAAAAGGCTATTAGGAATCAGAATCTCGACACCGTCCGGTCGACGTAACCGGGCACACCGGGTGCCGATCGCCGTGACTGTGCCGCTGTGCAATTCGACTTCGATCCGGTCGCCGATTCGAATCGGACGCTCAAAAAGAATGATCACACCGCTGATCAAGTTATTGAACAACTGCTGCGCCCCGAACCCGATCGCGATGGCTGTTGCACCTCCGAGCAGGGCGAATATCGTCAACGGAATTTTTACAATCCCGAGGGCAACCAACAGGAAGATGACCATCAGCGTATAGTGCGAAAACCGCTCTACCATCACGGTGGTATTATCTTCCAAGTGGAACCGGCGCTTCATGCGCCCACTCAACCACTTGCAAAACCTGGATGAGAAAAATGCGCCAATCGATAAAATCAGCAGTGCGAGGACGAGCATCCCGACCGTGACTCCGCTGGTCCGCTCGATCACTTGGTTGTTCACGGTGTAGGAGTCGTTCAACTCGAAAAGCGTGAAGTTCCATGCGGCGAAAAACAGGTCGGTGAATCGGACCGCTGTGCGCTCGACTTGCCTCGTGATATCCAGCGATCGCTCACGTTCTTCGACATCGAGGTGGCTGAGGTCCGCGAGGTTCTGGACTTTGCCAAACGAGCTGGCGAGCGAGTCAATGATCTTTTGCTCGGCAGCAAACTCAGCAACCACCGACTTCGGTGGGACACCAGAAGATTCGGGCGCATTATCCAAAACGTCAGACTGCTGACGCCGCACTTCCTGCAACCGACTGGAAACCAAGGGCTGCCAAGTTTGGAGATCCCGGATTGCCCCGCGGATTGCGTCCCTTGCTTTGATGAAATCGCGCGCGTCGGAACTCGACCAAAGCGCAAACCGCTCACGCCACAAATCTCGGTGGATCTCCAACAGAAGACGTTCGAAATTGTTTGCTTCAAGCTGACGCTGAATGCTGTTGACCCGCGCAATCAACCAGAACGCATCGGAGGAACCTTCTTTAGTTGACCCCAACCGCTCACTGACCGACGCAAGATTATCAGCGATCTTTTCACCCTGCTCTACGACCGGTTCATACCGATCGCTAATCGCCTTCAACTGCTCTTGGAGCAACGCCTCGGGGAATACCACGCGGTTCCGAAGCCCATGAACGATCATCTCATCGAGCTTGGCCCTGAGTGTTTCCATGCGGCTATCCGCATCCCTGAGTGACGAGTTCTGTGCCGCTTGGTAGCTCGCCAGTGCGGCGGAAACCCGCAGCTCTTGAAGCTGGAGCAGCCACAGCTGGCGGGCAGTCTCCGCTGCGGTCCGACGCATTTCATCCAACGTGTTCTGTTTGGCTTTGAGTTCGGCGAATGCACGCTCTTCGCGCTCAGCCTCCGATTTCGAAAAGTCGGTGATGATCTCCGCCCACGTTTCGGACATGCGCGCCGACGTGCGGGCCTGATCGTAAACTATCAGTCCATTTTCCGGCGTGATATCCGGCGAATGGAAATCCTGAATCATCGCTTCGATCCGCGCCGCTTCCGCACGGAATTCCGGAGTCGCGACGCTCCGCACACTCTCGATGTCACCCACGCTGATCACCTGCTCGATCAAGCGCAGGTATTCCGCCAACTCCTCCGGTGTCGCTTCATTTCTCGCAGCGAACACAGCATCGCCTTCGCTCTCAACGACTTCACGGAGCTTCTTCGCTTCGTCGGCGTTGATGAATTTCTCCGATGGCGACGCTACGGGCTCAGCCGAGGCAGGCGGCGGCACCTCAGGATCCTGCGCCGGGGTGTCGGACTGCGGCTGACTAAATAGGATGCCGGATAAAAAAACGGCCGCGCCAAAGATGAAAAAGATCTTCCTTGTAAATGGGCTCGGTGATGGGAAAATCATTTCGGATGGGTGAACGTGAACTCCTGTTTGCGTTTGACGCGTGATTCTACTTAATTAGCGGCTGGTAGTCACATGATTCTTCGCGCCATCTTCCTCACCTCCCTTCTCGCTCCCTGTGCATTGATGGCGCAGGTTTCGTTTTCCAATGAGTCGCCATCGGTAGTAGAGAACCCAAAACCGACTTGGGAAACGCAGATGCAGGCCCGCACATGGCAACTCGCGATTCCCGCTCCGCGCGGATTGATCACCGACCGAAATGGTAAACCGCTCGCCCAATCGCGCGTGAGCTACAACTTGGCGATCAGCTTTCCGACACCGCTCAACTTCAGCGATGAGCAGGCAGTCGCGTTTGCTCGCCAGCAAGCGACACTCGCGAAGGCACTGTTGAATCGTGACATCGCACTGAACGAAAAATCGATCATCGACCACTACCGCAACCGCGGCGTGTTGCCCTACGACATCGTCGAGGATCTCAACCCGCAGCAACTCTCCACTCTTTCGGCGGGCGTCACGGACAGCCTGATTATCCGGCAGACATACGCTCGCTTTTATCCGGAAAATTCCACCGCCGCCCACATCGTCGGATACGTTGGCCGCGTCGCACCGCTCTCGCTACGACCGATCGAAAATGGAGACGTTATCTTCCCTGACACGGAGGGCCGCGAGGGGCTTGAGCAGATCTTCGACGGCGAGCTACGCGGCAAGCCGGGCATTCTGCATGTGACATTCGATGCGGAAGGCCGCAAGACATCTGAGCGCATCGCATCCCCGCCGGTGCCAGGGCACAATGTGATCACGACGCTCGATCTGGATGTTCAGAAAATCTGTGAAAAAGTGCTGGCTGAAAAAACTTCGCGAGGTGCGATGGTGGTGACAGACCCTCAGTCCGGTGAAATCCTTGCGCTCGCATCGTGGCCGTCATTCGATCCGAATATCTTTGTGCCTGTGTTGAATCAGGAGGCATTTGCCGCCGTTCAAAACGATCCGGCCGTGCCACTCTACCCACGCGCCTATCGCTCAGCCTACCCACCCGGCTCGACGTTCAAAACGTTCGTCGGCCTTGCCGCGCTGGAATCCGGAAAAATCAAACCCGAGAGCAAGTTCAGCTGCCCACCGTCGTTTGCAGTCGGCAACTTTGTCTTTCGAAACTGGAAAAAAGAAGGTGCGGGGTCTCTCAATTTGGCTGAAGCACTCACCCAGTCTTGCAACACGTGGTTCTATCAAGTCGGCATCAAAATCGGGTCTCTCCCGATCATCGACTGGTCAACCCGACTCGGACTCGGTCAGAAAACCGGAATTCCACTTAAGGCCGAGGACCGCGGCAACATCCCGAATGACGAATACATGAAGCGTGTCCACAACCGCCGCATCCTCAACGGCGACGTCGCCAACATGAGCATCGGCCAAGGCGACATCCTCGTCACCCCACTCCAAATGGCACAAGCGATGGGGATCATCGGCAACGGCGGGACGTTTTACCAAACCCGCCTCGTCAAGCAAGTGCAGTCGATTGATAACCGCGTCATCGGCGCGTACCCGCCGCGAGTACGCGATGAGCTTCCTATCACCGACGAAATCATGGAGACACTGCGCGAAGGGCTGATCGGTGTCACGGAGGACGGCAACGGCACCGCCCGGCGGGCCCGAGTCAAAGGGATCAAGGTGGCCGGAAAAACGGGAACCGCCCAATGGGGGCCGACCGCAAAGCGCCGCAACGCAGCATGGTTCACTGGATTCGCTCCGGCTGAGGCCCCGCTCTACGCATTCTCGGCGGTTTATGAGGGGAGCCCCGGCGAAAAGATCGGCGGCGGATCACACGCAGCCCCAATGATAGGCGAAGCACTAAAAGAGCTGTTCCATCCGAAGGAAAAACCGGAGCCAGAGCCAGCAGAAGAACCTGCTGCGGCAGACTCCGACGAAAGCGGATAGCATTCCTTGCGATCAGTGGATGCCACCATGGAAAATGTCGCCCGCACGATCGTGGCGAGGCTGGTTGGAGCTGGCCACACCGCTTTGTTTGCAGGCGGGTGCGTCCGGGATCGTCTGCTCGGTCGAGAGGGCCATGATATCGACATCGCAACCTCTGCGCCTCCGGAGCAAGTGCAGGCATTGTTTCACCATACCGTCGCGGTAGGTGCACAGTTCGGCGTGATCGTCGTAGTCGAGCGCGGCATGGAGTTTCAAGTCGCGACATTTCGGGCGGATGGATTATATATCGACGGTCGACGTCCGGAGTCGGTGGCATTCTCGACGCCCGAGCGCGATGCCGCCCGGCGTGACTTCACAGTCAACGGCGTATTTTTCGATCCCCTTACCGAGGCGTATCTGGACTTCGTAGGCGGCCAGGAAGATCTCAACCGCCGCGTGATTCGCGCAATTGGCGATGCCGAGGCGCGCTTCAATGAGGATAAACTGCGCCTGCTTCGCGCGGTGCGATTTGCGGCCACGCTTGAATTCGAAATCGATCCAGCCACATGGAATGCCGTTCAGACGTTAGCTCGAGAAATCCACACGGTCAGCGCAGAACGGGTGCGGGACGAATTGGTGAAGATCTTTCTTTCACCCACACGAGTTCGTGGATTGGACCTCTTGGACGCCTCCGGACTCCTCGCGGAGGTGCTGCCTGAGGTTGTGGCGCTGCACGGCTGCGAACAACCTCCGGAGTTCCATCCCGAGGGCGATGTTTTCATTCATACGCGGCTCATGCTCGACCTACTCGGCTCTGACGTTTCTCTGCCGCTCGTGCTCAGCGTGCTTTTTCACGACATCGGAAAACCACCCACTCTAATGGTCGATGAAACCGGTCGAATCCGCTTCAACGGTCATGAACACGTCGGCGCGGACATGACGCGCGACCTCATGGAACGTCTCCGGTTTTCCAACGATGTCATCGACGACACGGTCCTGATGGTGAAAAACCACATGGCCTTCAAAGACGTGCAGCAAATGCGCGTCGCTAAACTCAAACGTTTCCTCGCACGCCCGACAATCAACGATGAATTGGAACTCCATCGGGTGGACTGCACATCGAGCCACGGCATGTTGGATAATTTGGACTTCTTGCTCCAGCAACGGGAAGAATTTGCCCACGAGCCGCTCATCCCGGAGCCCTTGATCACCGGAAGGGATTTGATCGCCCAAGGCCGAAAACCCGGCCCGGAGTTCAAGGAAATCTTGGACGCAGTGCAAACCCAACAACTCGAAGGCACACTCAAAACCCCTGCCGAAGCGATGCTTTGGGTCGATCAAGAATTCCCACACGCAACGAAACCATGAGCATCCGATCCACTATGATCCTTCTAAAAGCACTGACGGCCCTCGTATTAACCATGACACTCACTAGTTGCATGTCCTTCGGCGGAGGTGTCCCGACGGGGCAGGCGCAAGTCGTCATCCACGACCGCACTCTGGAGGAGATCCAAAGCAAAGCGGAGGATGTTTTTCACCGCCACGGGTTCGATTTCCACGGTGGAAGCGGCACCGAGATGAGATTTGAGCGGGAGGGCGGCAAGACTGAAAATCTGCTTTACGGGAACTGGGACAGCAATACCACGTACACTCAGGCCACGCTTTTCATCACTCCGGATTCAGAAAATGGCTACCGCCTCCGCGTGCGGTCTGAGGTTGTGCGGAATACGTTCGGCGGGGACTCAAATGCCAAAATGTTCGACGTGCAGGGTGGAAAATTTGGATCACTCCTAAAGAAAATCCAACGCGAACTTCAATCGGGAACGTAAATCCTCAGCCCGAGCAATCAGCGGCTCAATACTGCTGTTCGAATGCTTCCAACGCCCGCAAGCGGCGCAGTTCGGTATTCAACCGACGGACCTTTGCCTGCCGGGCGGTTGGATTGCGGATCCTGCGGGCGGTAACGAGCTGGCCTTCGACGATTTCAATCCGTTGCTCGATCGGGCTCGGTGTGGGCTCTGGCGTCGGCGTTGGAACCGGCGTCGGCCTTGGAGTCGGGACGGGCGGCGGGGTTGGGGTTGGGGTGGGTGTCGGTGCTACCGGTTTGAAGACCCCGAGAGATTGCGTCGTGGCAGCCGTGTCGAGATAGCTCAGCGCCACACGACCCACATCGTTGAAGCCAAGCAATTTTGGCCCACTACTGGAGGTCTGTGGCAATTGGACTGGCACGGGCGCTGGTTGTGACCCCGGTACGCGCGAGTCCCAGTACATCACCGAACTACCGCGGCCGAAAATGACCTCGCCAAGGTCATTCAGAAACGGGCTGTAGCCCGTGAACGTTTGAATAATGCTCTTCGAAACATCGGCGAACACAACCTGATCGTCCGGTTGCCCTTTGGATTGCTTTGCAAACACGACCTGACCGGCATTATTCAGGCTGAACCCGTAAATGACATCGTAGTTTCCGGCAGATGTGACGGTTTTATAGGACGATAGGTCGCCAGTAGCCATAAAACGGACATCCGCTCCACCAAGAGTTGTATTCTTAACAACCGTTGCGATATCGCCTCTTGCATTCATCGCCGACGACGCCGGGTTCACGTCCCCATCACCAAATCCCAGAAGTACCGTGGCATTGCCAGGAGCAGCCAAAGCCAACCGTTTTTGTGGCGGGGGCGACACCGCATCGTCCGCCGCGAACAACAAAACAGCGCTCTGAGCGGATAACCCCTGAACCTCAAAATACCCGTAGTCAGGAGGGCGACCGATCTGCACTATCTCACTAGCGAGTGTGGTCACAAACGGACTGAAACCTCCCAGAGTGAAACGCGAGGCACCCGCCATGATGCCCGTGTCAGACACAAAGGCCAGCGAGCTCTGCGTCGGGTCCAAATTCGTCGCAATCTCCGGGTTTTTCCCCGGCGAACGCAAGAACCCGGCCTCCGCGTAATTCGGACTATATAAATCGCGATAGACTTTCCCCACAATGTCGCCGGACGCATTCATCGACGCAGGCAACATCACCTGAAACCCATCGGGAATTGGCAATGATTCAACCGACGATCCCGGTGCTTGGAAAAAATGCAGCGGCGACGCGTTACCATCGCCGATAGAAGTAGAAAACAAAATCTGTCCGGCGTCATTGAACCAGACTTTGGTATCAATCTTCCGTCCCGAGGACACAGGGACGTCGACCACAGTGCGCTCCAGTTGGTAGCTGGCAGGCAACTCCGCCCGCAACGAAGCAGTCCAGACCATGCTCGCGAGAAGTATGGTCGAAGCTCTTACGGCCTTCAGAAGATTGTGCACGTCTTCAACGTATCACATCCACCGCCCCGAACAAGGCCCAATCGCTTTAGCGGTGCGCAGTCAAGATCTCGGGAGCAGCCCGAGCGAATCCATTGCTCGGGCCACGATCTGCGACCAGGTTTCCAAGCGATCCACCTCGCCCAGAACCGCGCTGAGTTCCACGAAGGCAAGTTCCGCAATGGCCGTCTCGCCGGGGGTCACATCGTCGGTGTCGAGTTCGACAAGGTGCACGACCCCGAGGTGGACGCGACCGACTTCGTTCGAGTCGTCATTGATCAGGCCGATGATCCTCGCCGTGTAGGAACCGTTGATTTTGAGCTCCTCTGAGATTTCGCGATGCACGGCGGCCAGGTACCCGGCTTCCGTGAATTCGCCACCACCGGTGTCGATGTCATTCACATGCCCGCCAATGCCGATCGACATTTTCGCCGCAAGTCGTTTTTCCCCGGAGCTGCCACCGCGCGTATAGCGCAGCACTTTTCCCGCATGAATGAACACACAATACGGAATGAGTTGCTTATGCGTCGGGTCTTGCTCGGCATCCGGGCGAGGTAAAAAGAACGCGCTGCCAGGCTCAAAGAATGCATTTAGATACCGTTCAGCGTCACTCAGAAACCCTTGGAAGGCGCCGATCTCATCAAACAACGCGCGACGAACAACGAGAATATTTTCAACGGACATGGTTCTGATTCCATAGTGCAAGCCTCGTGGACACAAGGCGGATTGCAAAAATTTCCTCGTCAACCGGCCGCCGCAAGAACTTCGGATGTCGTTTTGAAATGGGCCTTCGAAATCTCATTGAGTACCTCGGGTCCGTGCGCGCGGACCAGCGAAATCGCTGTCGTTTTGACCGCCGCAGAGGCTCCCCTCGGCAGCTTGCAGCCGAGCCGCCCGCCCGTGGCATCCATCCAATCGATAAATTTTTCGCGCGCGAGGATCGATGCTGCTGCAACGGCAAAGTCGGACTCTGCCTTCGTCTGCTGGTCGAGCACGATGCCCCGACCCTTTTCCATCAATGCACGATTGAGCACACGCACGTCGGCAAATTTATCCGAGAGCGCTCGTGGGCAATCAGGGCGCATCTCACACAGGTTTTCGATCGCACGCGCGTGCCCCCATGCAAGCAATCGATTGAGGTTTCCGATCTTGGTGAACAGCGCATTGTAGCGCTCCGGCGCGATTGTGATCACCGTCTGGGCAGCCTTGGAGCGACGGACTATTAGCGCAAGATCGCGAATGCGCTTATCGGACGAAATCGCCTTGCTATCCTGGATGCCAGCCGCCTTGAAATCGCGCGCCAAATCGCCATCGGTGAAAACTCCAGCAATAACAAGCGGGCCGAAAAAGTCCCCTTTTCCGGATTCGTCGATGCCGAAATGCGGTTCATATTTTTCCGGATGGTGAACGTCATCGTAGCCTAGTTTCGCCTCGCCGAGGATTTCCGGTTCCAGCCGGAACTGGACAAACTCCTGGGTATCCTTGCCTTGGATCACCGCCTTCGGCCCCTTTTCATAAACCGCAATATTCAGCCGTGGACGACTGGCGAAGAAGCGCATGTATTGCTTCGTCTCAAACGTGAATCCATCCGCATCCAAAAGGGCGCGCAATGCATCCGCCTGTTGCGTCGTGAGCGGGGTTGTGTAAATGGTAAGCGGTTTGTCAGACACTTCGTCACCATTTAATGCCAGCACGCAGGGAGATGCCGAGAACATTTCGGTCTGGCCCGGTGGTCGGGATGCCAAGAAGCGCTTCCGGCGGGATCTGGTGCTCTGGTTCAAAACTCACGGGCGCGATTTACCATGGCGACGCACAACGGACGCCTACGCGATTCTGGTGTCCGAATTCATGCTGCAGCAAACGCAAGTGGCGACCGTGATCTCATACTACGATCGCTGGATGACCAAATTCCCGAACCTTGCCGCTCTCGCCGCAGCGTCGGAGCAGGAAGTCCTGTCGGTCTGGCAGGGCCTCGGGTATTATTCGCGGGCTCGAAACCTGCACCGTGCGGCGAAAGCAGTCATGACGGACCATGCCGGCCGGATTCCGCGTTCCCTCGAGTCACTCCGCTCGCTCCCGGGAGTCGGCGACTATACCGCAGCGGCGGTCGCAGCGTTCGCATGGGACGATCCGGTTCCCGTGGTCGATGCAAACATCGCCCGCGTCTTGGCTAGACTCACGGATTGGAGGGATCGTATCGATACCGCTGATGGTCGCCAGTTTCTCCGTGACACAGCCATCGCGATCCAAGACGGAGCAAAATGCGGCCGCCTATTCAACTCGGCCCTCATGGAACTCGGCGCACTGGTCTGTCGTTCGGGACAGCCGGATTGTTTGCGATGCCCGGTCAAACGCCACTGCACGACATCGGTGCCGGCCGCTCTCCCGGTCAAGGCACCTCGCGCGACCACGGAGTTTCGAATCGAGCGCGTGGCCTTTATTCTCGAAGGCAACCAGATTTTCCTGACCCAAGCAGACGGAGCAAAATGGCGAGGATTGTGGCACATGCCCGGTGCTAACCCCCGACGCGCCCGAGTCGCACACAGCCTTGAGTATCCAATCACGAAATACCGCGTCCGATTGGATGTCATCGTCAGCGAACGACCGCCGAGCGATCATTTGCGGGCATTCGAGGTTTCCGATTTGGATTCGGTCCCGATCCCAGCGCCCCACCGGCGGGCGATTTCAGCCATGCTGGAAATCCCCGACCTTTTGGCAGATCGTCAGAGTTGCGATCCGGGTGCGCATGGTGCACACTAGGGCATGACTCAAGCCGACTACGCAGCCGCGCCCGACGCCCATGGCCATTTTGGTGCCTTTGGTGGGATGTTTGTTCCAGAAACACTGATGACCGCGCTTCAGGAGCTGACCGACGAATACCGAGCTGCCCGCAAAGATCCTGCATTTCGCAAAGAGCTCAACGGGCTGCTCGGGGATTTTGTTGGGCGTCCGACTCCGTTGTATTTTGCAGAGCGACTAACTGAGCACCTCGGGGGCGCAAAAATCTACCTCAAGCGCGAGGATTTACTGCACACCGGGGCCCATAAGATCAACAATGCAGTCGGACAGATTTTGTTGGCCAAACGCATGGGAAAAAAGCGCGTCATCGCTGAAACCGGTGCCGGCCAACACGGCGTGGCAACGGCCACAGTAGCCGCCCGCTTCGGCTGCGAATGCGTGATCTACATGGGAGCCGTGGACATGGAAAGACAGGCGCTGAATGTAGCGCGGATGCGCTTCCTCGGAGCCAAGGTCGTCGCAGTCACGGCGGGCCAAGCGACCCTCAAGGAGGCCGTCAACGAAGCCATGCGGGACTGGGTTACCAATGTGCGCTCGACCCACTACATCCTCGGCACCGCCTACGGGGCACATCCGTACCCGATGATCGTTCGCGATTTTCATCGCGTCATTGGTGATGAAGCGCGCCGACAGATCCTGCAACGGGAGGAACGTCTGCCGGATTTATTGACCGCATGCGTCGGCGGCGGCAGCAACGCGATCGGGCTTTTTTATGCCTTTCTGAATGACGAAAACGTCCGCATGGTCGGTGTGGAAGCGGGCGGACGAGGCATCAAACCAGGCGAACACGCAGCCCGTTTTCAAGGTGGCCGACTCGGCGTGCTCCAAGGCGCAAAAACATGGCTACTTGCCAATGCCGATGGGCAAATCGACCTGACCCATTCGGTCTCCGCCGGCCTCGACTATGCCGCTGTCGGCCCGGAACACAGCTGGCTAAAGGAGATCGGTCGCACGGAGTATGATTTTGCCACCGATGATGAAGCACTTACCGCTTTCCAAGTTCTCGCCCAAGTCGAGGGCATCATCCCAGCCTTGGAGTCCGCCCACGCCATCGCTCACGTGATCAAAGTCGCTCCGACCATGTCAAAAGACCAAATCATCATCGCCAACCTCAGCGGACGCGGAGACAAGGATGTCAACCAAGCCGCCAAAATCCTGTTGGGGATGAATGCCGAATAAGTCGGCCGCGCTCACTGCGTGGGCTTGATCGACGGTTCTTTATGCCCATTACGGCGACACCTTTCACTGCAAAACCGCACTTCACTCCAGCAGCGCTCCCACTTTTTCCGCCATGCAAACGGCCGCCCGCACACGACACACGTTTTTGTCGGCAGATGCGGCTTTTTGTGTGGCATTCCGAAAATAGTCGTGCTTTTCCACACTGAATTCCATGTATTTCCCGACTCAGCCACCCCTTAGGCCGCCGCTTCATCCGTAGAATATCTCATATGACACTCACCGACACCCAGAGCCAGCGAGATGACCGGCAAATTCCGATTGATCGGGTCGGCGTGAAAAACCTGCGCTACCCGATCCAGATCCGCGATAAAAACCATGCGACCCAAAGCACGGTCGCGACCATGCAGCTCACCGTCGACCTTCCTCATCAGCACAAGGGCACGCACATGAGCCGGTTCGTCGAGGTTCTCAATTCGCACGGCGCAGTGCTGCACGTGAATAACATTCGGGATATCCTCACTCAACTCACCGAGCGACTCCACTCAAACTGCGCTCACGTGGACATCGAATTTCCATTTTTCATGCAGAAAAGTGCGCCGGCGACCGGTGCCACGGGACTCATGGATTACAACTCACGCTTCTCCGCCACTCTCGACCACGGAAAATTGGACTTCGTCGTCACTGCGATTGTTGGTGTGACCACGCTGTGTCCCTGCTCGAAAGCCATTAGCACCGCAGGGGCTCACAATCAACGCGGCCAAGTCACACTCTCGATTCGATCAACACCTCCGATGTGGCTGGAGGACATGATTCAACTCGTCGAGCAAAGCGCCAGTTCCGAGCTCTACAGCCTGCTAAAGCGACCCGATGAAAAAGTCGTAACCGAGCGGGCATACGCAAATCCGGTATTCGTGGAAGATTTGGTCCGAAATGTCGCACTGCGATGTGAAGCACTAGCCGACATCACATTTTACTCGGTCGAAGCGGAAAACTACGAGTCGATTCACAGCCACAACGCGTTCGCCCGAATTGAAAAAAACAAAGATCAATCGATTAGCGTCGGCACCGCATCCCGGTAAGCCGGGAAGCTTGGCGCCCAGCCGAGCGAACGGATTCGCTGATTGCTCACCCGCTTGCTGGTCCATCCACGCTTCCGGTTCCGATCGGGCTCGCCAAACGGTGGAAGCGGCTGGTTCAGCGCCTCCGCAATCCACCCGTAAACCTCGATCTGCGGCGCAGGCGTATCGTCCACCACGTTGCAGATGCCAGTCTGCCGCGAAGTTGCCAATACCAGCAACGCACTCGCTGCATCATCGCGATGGATCTGATTCACCACTCGCGAACCATCTCCCTCGATGCGCGCCGTACCATCAAGAAATTTGCGCAGCAAAACCGATCGGCCCGGACCGTAAATCCCAGCCAACCGCGCAACCGCGCCACCCGCCGAAATCGCGCATTGCTCGGCTTCGAGCAATAACCGCCCGGTCGCCCGATCCGGCGCGGCCACAGAAGATTCGGTCACCACCTCCCCGTTGACCTGCCCGTAAACCGAGGTGCTTCCGGTGAAAACCAAAAACGAACGGGGAAACGCCGAAGCAAGATTCGCCATCCCGTCTCGATACACCGCGCGGTATGCATCCTCTCCCCCTCGCCCTGAACTCGCCGCATGAACAACCACATCGGTCTCACCTACCCGCGCGGCCAGCAGTTCGACCGATTCCGGTTTGGCCAGATCGGCCACATCCGAGCGGATACCGCGATCACGCAGGGCGGCCGCAGATTCCTCTCGATGGGTCACTCCGATCACATCCCATCCAGATCTCAAAAAAAGCAAAGCTGCGGCTTCACCAAGGAAACCGCAGCCAGCAAAAACAATCCGGGGCATTAGAAAAAACCCCTCGCGGATTTAGTTGAGGTTGAAATTGAAACGAATCTTCAGCTTCTGACGCTTCGCATTGGCTTTCGCCTTGCGACGAGTGCGCTGCGTTGGAGTTTCAAAGGCACGCAAACGACGAACTTCGTCAAGAATTCCTTCCTGATCCAATTTCGACTTAAGACGTTTGAGAGCGCGATCAATCGGCTCACCTTTTCTAACTGTTACTTCTGGCATGAAAATTTCACCTACTTTCTTCCGACACATTTCCGTGCGGGGGGTGAGATATTGCTGACCTCGCCTTTACACCGCAAGCGAAAAATCCCACCGTCACCCGATTTGGGGCGTGCTCACCAGAGACGAGGCAAAGTGAAATGCGCTCGATCTCCAGACAAGGCAACAAGGAACGAAGCTACAATGAGCACGAAGCTCAGAAAGCTATCCAAAGCGGAGTTCAGAGACTAGACGGTGGAGGTTAGCTGAGACAGGCTAGAGCAGCGCCGATGGTATCCAGGCCGCGTGGTGTCAGAAGTAAAATCGAAAAATGAATGGGATGTATATATTGCTCCAAGGGTAAAGTTACGATGGTAACTTAACAAAATCTAACTTTCGACTCCAACTCCGCCTCAAGGCGGGCATCGGTACGGATTTCATCGCGCAAATCACATAAATCCTGTCCATCCCGTTTAGTTCGCTATCCTGTCAAAACACGATTTCACGGAATGTGCGCTTCCTGAATGGGATCGACCCCGGACTCGCGGGCTCCGCGGATATCGATGACCTGACAACTCATGTCCTCCGGATCAGCGAATCGGTCGGCGTACTCCGCCATACTCTCACGTCCCAACTTCACTGCGTGATCAAATCCAGAATTGCCGACTACGGTGGTTTCGATGGGAACTAGAAACTCGAGTTCGCTCGCTGTCGATTTGTAAACCCCGACGTAGGCATGTCCGGGGACCGTGATGATCACAGGATTCAATCCGATCTTCATAAAAAGGGATGCCATCATGACGGTGCCGTCGATGCAGTTGGCCTGACTGGTGTCGATAGATTCTCCGACGAAACGGACGTGCTGGGTGAAGATTTCATCCGAACTTCCGGACGCGCCGGTGATACTCGAGTATTTGAAACCCATGTCCTGAAGGGCGTTGTATATCGCCTCGGCTTGCTTGACGACGTCGCCGCGGGTGCCTTGATAGCCGATGAAGCTGTCCACGTAACCTTGTTTCAAGGCTTGACCGAGTATTTTATCGAGGAGTGGGTTGTTTTCGTTAACGTAGGCCGCAAAGAGAAACCGGGTGTTGATGGTTTCGTCGTTGTGCTTCATCGCGAGCACGCAGTCGTTGATACTCCGGACTTCAAAACGCTTGGTATCTTCAAACTCAGCGTTGGGCGTTTCGATCGTAACATAGGCGGTATCGAACCCCTTTTGTTTGTGCGCCAAAAGATCCGAGACCTTGTAACGAAGAATCGGCATCACGTTGTAGGTTCGGCCTTTTTTAGGAAGGACGGCCTTGATCGAGGATGTTTTGAAAAAGTCGGTCTCGTCAATCGTCACCTTGACCACAAAGTTGTCTTCGGGCGCGGTGATCGAGGCACCGATCATTCCCATCGGATCACCGATTTCGGATTCGCCCTGATCCTCCTCATCCATAAATCCACGCATTCCTACCACCATCGATGGAAAAATCGTGTCATCGAATGGCATGACAATCTTCCATTCGAGCGCAGAGAGCGAGGCGGGAAGGCTCGCTGATGCCAAGATTGCTAAAAATGTGCGGCGAATGGACATTACGGGATGGGAATTGGTCAGTGGATTAGTTGGAAAACTGGCTCCCTCGTATCACTCGCGCCTAATTTCCGGTATCCGAGAAACTCGCAACGCAGGGAAGCTTGAGGATTCAAGCCAAGGAATGCGGAAAATGCGGATGAGGCGTAAATCAAGCCGGTGGGCGTGAGTGCGGCAAGCTGGTCGGAAATCGCCCCGTGCGGTCCACGATAGACCGTTTTGCCGGTGAGGGGGTGAGTGGCTAGCCTCGCCGGGCCGATATGTATCCCGAGCGAGCCGATGAGGGCGGCTGACATTTTTTCGCGAATGGCAAGCGCAGCCCGCGCTGCGGCTTCCGGCGTCGAAAAAACAATCCTAACGCGCGTGTCCGAAACCTCGCTATGGATCGCCTCACCCGCGAGTGATGCCACTTGGAACTCCATTTCCTCGCCGGGCGGCAGCCAGATGGTAAGGATGGAAAGCAATTGGTCGGAGACTTGAGTCGGAGGCGTTGAGACCGGCACTGCATCCGACGGGCGGCCGGGGAGCTCAATGATCTCGACTGGACAACCGGATTCGCGGGCGAGCTGAACGTAATCGCCCGTGCCTCCGCTACCCGGGTCGGCAGGCACTCGATCCCATACCGCGAGCATGCGCAATTCCGACCCTAACTGCGTGGCGCGCTGACGCGCAGCACCGAACATGAGGCTGTTTCCGTAGCTGAAATCCAAGGCACCGTGTCCGGCGTGCGATGCACAAGTGAACTCGGTAGCATGGGCAGTGACTTTCCGGAAACGTTCTAACCATGCGGGCGAGGCTGGATTCCACACACTCTCGCGAATGAAGTCGTGCTCGGATAGAGGCAGATGGATGTAGGTCTCAAGGCCGGCCTCCTGCATGCATTCTAAAAAGAGGATGTCTGCACCATTTGCGGCCGCCGCGTAGCCAAAGCCGGCACCGGATTTTGAAATGAACTCACGGATTTGTTCTTTGATCAGCGGAGCGAGGTCATCGGGAAAACGTGGCGTCGTGCGGTTTGGATCATCGATCCGGTGACCAGTAAAGGCGATCACACCCGGCAGTGGGAAACAGGCATCGAAGCTGGATTCGGGCTCGCCGCGTTGACGCAACAGGAGGCGGGCCTGGGCCCGTGTCGTTGCGAGGTGGGCATGGGCTACCTGCCCAGTGCCTGCGGCACCCGCGTATGCGGATCGGGCCATGTCGATCTGACCCGCAACAAGGAGACACTCTGCGATGGTAACCTGATCCCAGTAACTCGACGTATCGGGTTTGGCGCGCAGGAGATCGAGGACATCCCCAGCGATTTGTTTTGCCGTGGACTCCTCACCCATAAACAAGGCCATGCTCGCCGCGTTCACCCCCGGGAAAGTCCGGTCACCCTGGGTGGTCGTGTAGTCGAGGTGATAGAGCCTGAATGATTCCCGCAGGTAGCGCTCCTCGGCGGAGGATTTCCAGAGGTCCTTGAAGGTTCGGGCAAGCAGGCTGTTCGCCTCGTGTGCTCCGGCAAGGACCTCTTGCTTTTGTCGGAGGAACGCCTGAGCACTCTGCGGGGCTCCACTTCGTGCGGTGGCGAGCGCCCGCGTCAAAATGAGTGCAACATCATCTCCAAAGAATTGGGCTGCCTCGTCGGCTACTTCGCTGGCCAGGTAGTTATCCCCCTGCTCCAAAAACCGGCGGGACAGCGCACGATAAATGTCGATGTGCAAACGCCAAAATGGACGAAGGCGTTGACTCCATATTTGTCGCAATTCGCGCGATGGAATTTTTCCACCACCCTGCAAACGGGCACGCAGAGCGTCCACAGCACAAGCCACTCCGTCGATCGTCTCCCGATTTTGTCGGGATTTATCTTGCATGGATGGAGCGGTTCCGTACGTCATCTGACGACACTATATGAACGCGACCGCTCCCACAGCAACAACGTTTGAGCGGACGAGGCGGTATTCGATCGCCAGCTTGCTCAGGGCGATTCTTTTGGTTGGGCTACGGGTTGTGCCGCGGGTATTGACAGGGCGAGCAACGATTGTAGACCGCGAAACCGTGCGTCAGGTTCTGGGGTTTCTAGGTGGAACAGCAGGTGCATCGGCACTCACGACATTTATCTACGGGCTTGCGGCAGCGTACGGAATCATCGGCAACGCGGCGAGCCCAGAGGCATTTGAATCGCTGGTTTTGCCTCATCTCGGCGGGGCATTCGTGCAATTCGTCATCCCGTTTGCCATCGCCAACCTGGTCGTCCTCAAGGGGGTGGTCGGCATGACTTCGGACATCGCAAGCATGCGGGTTTCGCAAGAAATCGATGCGCTCGAGGCGGTGGGGCTGAACCCGGCTGACATGGTTTTTGCTCCCCGCGCGATCGCACTCATCATCACAGCACCCTCCTTGGCGGTGATCGGCGTTTACTCCGCCTGTTTGGGCGCATGGGTGGTCGCATGGATCACCGCAGGCGCGGATCTCTCATCATTCGCTGCCGCATACGCTTCGAGTGTCACATCGGGAGCGCTGTTACTCACAGTAGTCAAATTGGCCATCACAGCCACCGCGATGTCAATCATCGCCGGGTTCTTCGGATTTATGGGAGCCAAGGCAGAAAGCGGATTCGTCGGCAAAATCACGACATCTGCTGTGGCGACGGCTGTGTTTTCCTCCACCATCGTGAACCTCTTCCTCACGCTCCTCACCTCACTTTTTTCGTCAAAATGAGCGTGCCCCCTGCCCTGTCGGTTCAAGGCCTATCCATCGGAGGCGATCCGTTTTCCTTTCAGGTGATGCCCGGCGAAGTTTTGGCCGTGCTTGGCGATAACGGCTCGGGCAAAAGCCTATTGCTTGCTCACCTCAGCGGACATCTGCGCGTTCCGGCGGGATCAGTCAAAGTGGAGGGCGAAGACCTCCGCGCGGCGCTAGCGGAGGTCGGGGTTATTTTTCAACATCCCGGCCTGATTCGCAACATGACCGTCTTCGAAAACATTGCACTCCCGTTTCTTGTTCACGGCTTGGACCTCAATGGGGAGATCCAGGAAAAAGTCCGCCTGCGGATGCGGATGGTCGGCTGCGAACACCTCGAAGATCAGGAAGTTCATCAACTCAGCGAAGGCGACAAACGCTGTGTCTCATTGGCCCGCGCACTCTCCGGACCGACACGTCTCCTGATTGCCGATGAGCCCGTGGCCTCACTGGCTCCGGGCAAGAAGGCACTCGTGGAGGAGCTACTCGTCTGTCTCGTTCGAACCGGTGTGCTTTCAGGAATCATCGTCGCCACTCAGGATTTGGATTTTGCGCGCCGTATAGCGACCCATATCCTGCTCCTTCACGGCTCCAGTCATTCCATTCTAAGCACGGAAGAAGCGGCTACCAACGAACACTGCATGGCATTTACCACCCGATCCCATTGAAAAAGAAAATCGAAATCCAAACTATCATCGTCCTGCTCTGCGTGCTCGGAATCGCCGGAGCATGGATTGGCATCCAGATCAGCAAAGACAGCCTCGGCGTGTGGAGCCAATCTTCAGAAATCCATTTTACATCATCCGATCTACTCGGCCTTGGTCCGCGCTCGGAGCTGCGCTGCGCCGGAGCAGTAATCGGCCATGTGCGCACCATCACCCCATCGATCACATCTGATGGCAAAGCCCAATTTCATTTGGTAAGCGGCGTGAAGGATGAATTTGCTGCTTGGCCATTCGCCCCGTTCGGTACGGTCAAAGCGGGCGTCGTCCAGTCTGCGCTGGCACCCAGTTCGATCACGCTTGAGCTTTCGATGGAGCCGAATGCCATTAAAGCAGTTGCACCAAAGGCCGGAATCCCTCCCACGCTCCCGCTGGTAAAGGACCAACCGAAAAACGACATGGGTGCCATCATGGATCAATACGTGAAGCTCGGGAATCAGATCGATACAACAATCCGCCAGTTCACGGAACCCCAGAACGGACGTGAGAAATCGGTCCTCCAGGAACTCGCCGAGTCGGTCCCGTCTGCGGCGGCGTCTCTGCAGAACGTCGAAGGCGTAACGACAAGCCTCCGGCTTCAACTCAGTGAGGATGGGCAGATCGACCAAGCGCTCACCGAGCTGAATACCAGCCTCGGTCGACTCCAAAAACTCACCGATGAGCTGACCAAAACGGTGACGAATATGAACATCAAAGTGGATACCAGCCTGACCAAGGTGGATGGCCTGCTGGAGGAATCGACCATGACGATGACCGATCTCCGCATCAAGATGGAGGGATTCGGAGAGTCATTTGTGGGACGCATGCTAGTCGGCAAGCCGGATGCCACTCCGACTCCGTCGCCCACCCCGAAGAGAAACCGCTGATAAATCTCTGAAGCCTTAGCAGTCCAAAGCACCCGTGCGTCTTCCATTAGTAGCCATTTCGTTTTTGCTCGGCACGAGCCTTTGAGCATACGCCAACCCCAGCATGGTCTCACCGGGAGGCATTCAGTTTTTCGAGCAGGATCCTTCCGTGGTTGTCAATACGGGGAAGATCCAGAATAGCAGTCGCGAGAACTTCAACATCGTCGCCCACTTGTCCGACCCAAACCCGTCGCGGTTCGGACCACAGGAGTAGTCAAAGCAGTTTTTTTCAACGCGGGTATGATGCAGACCGCGCCCAGGCGCGGAGCAATCAGCAGCCCGCTGACTCGTCGATGGTATTCGTTTGCTGCTGCGCGCTACAACCCGAATCTTGGGGCTCGGAAACAGTCGCGCAACCAGTGAGACCAAGGAGAGGAATGATGCAGACAAGAGCGAGGAATATTTTCATAAGATTGAGTTCAGCCGAAACAAAATTCAAACCGTTCGGCACTGTCAATTACAAACAGCGAAACTCGGCCACGCTTCAGAAAAATACCGTCATAGCTCAAAGACTAACCTCTTGCCGTCCAACCGGGCTTTGCTAGTTTCGGCCTTAATGCAACCCGTTCCCCGTATTTTTGTCAGCGCCACAAGCCGTGATCTTCGCACTGCTCGTGGGCTGGTTTCTGAAGGTCTTCGCCGCATGGAGTGCCTACCGATCGTTCAGGATGACTTTCCGCCGGACTACAAATCGGTCCGCGACATGCTGCGCACCAAGATTGAAACCTGCGATGCGGTCGTTCATCTGGCCGGCTTTTACTACGGCGCAGAACCCCAGCCGGTGATACCGGGACCGGACCGTCGGAGTTTCACACAAATGGAGTATGAGATCGCGATGGAGTTGAAGAAGCCGTGCTACGTTTTCCTTTGCGCACCGGATTTCCCATTCGACAAACACGATCCCGAACCCGAGGACAAACAGCAACTCCAGCTCGACCACAGAGCCCGGCTTCTCCAGCGGGACGAGTTGTTTTACGAATTTGCCACACCGGAGGAACTCTCGTCCCGCACGCGGGAGCTTCAGCTATCGGTCGAAAATCTCCGCGAAGAACTTGCTAAAGAGCGGGGCCGCCGCAGGCTTACGCTTGTCTTGGCAGTGGCAGCGATCGTCCTCGCCGGCGGAGGCGGGCTATTCCTTCTAAGTCGTCAGGGGGAACAGGACAAAGTCATCGCAGCGACCAACGATAAGCTAGAGAAACAGGGGCTTCTCATCGAGCAACTGCTGGCCGAGCAGGCGCGTCTGCGCAAGGCCGGCGGCACCGACATCCGGCAAATCGCCGCACAGGCTGAGCAAAATGTCGCCACGGCCAACAACCAGTCCGTCGAGGAAGTCCGCAACACCTTGCTAGAAGCCATCGCCGAGGCTGAGCAAGCCGTGGCCGACGCCCGGGCAGGAAAAGGTGGGATGGCCGCCGCCCTACGCCGTGCAGCAGAAAAAACCGCGAAGGGCAAAGTGGATACTGGCGCCAACCGCGATCTCGCCGCTGCTTTGCAACGGCTCGCCGAGGCACAAATGGCCGCCGGTCACGTCAACGAGGCCATCGCTGCACAATCCGAGCGCCTTGCATTGCTCGACCGATCCAAAGATCCGGAGGTCTGGGCAGCAGCGGCCAACACGCTCGCAATGGCCATGTATGATCGCGACGTGATGAGTCGCGAACCTCTCGTAATCCTGACCGACGCCGTGGAGTGGGCAAAAGCCAATCCTGATCTCGGTCCAAAAAGCACTCACACGCTGGCGCTCATGACCAGTCTAGCAAGAGTCACTCACGCAGAGGACGCGGAGGAAGCACGCGCAATCAACCGCGAAGTGCTGTCGATCCTGAAAAGTGAGAAAGGCGTAAAAGATCCGGCTACCATTGAAGCGATGCTCGCGGTCGCACGCGGCCTCATAAGCGGTAACGACGAAGACAAAGCAGAATCACTCGCGCTATTCCGGAGTGTGGTTAAAATCAACCGGGACGTAGCTGGACCCGACGCGCCAGCAACGCTATCCGCCGAATTGGATTTGGCTTATGCCCTAGGCGCGCAGAAACAATTTACTGAAGCAGAGGACCTGTATAGAAAAGTTTACGAAGCGAGGAAAAAATCGCTCGGTCCGGATCACGACGACACGGTGAACCCGCTGCAAATGCTCGCCTATCTACGAGAGGATCAGGATGACTATTCAGGTGCCATCGAGTTAGCCCGCCAAGCACTCGCTTCCTCTCAGAGGGCATTGGGCCCGGAGGCACCACCCACACTCATAGCTGGCACGATTCTGTCCGGACTTCTGGACCGGAGCGACTCGCCAGCCAATCTTGACGAAGCGGAGACGTTGACACGCGAGATTCTTGAAATCCGCCTTCGTACGATTGGTGCGGCCCAACCGGACACACTTCAAAGCTTTGAAAATTTGGAACGTATCCTGAAAGAGAAGGGAGATAAGCAAGGTGCCAAGGCGTTGATCCTTCGCCGACTCAAGGAACAGGGCAAGGCTGTTGGCGACGATGACACTGGCTACGCATTCTACCTATTTCTCGCAGCGACAGGCTTCTTTCTCGACGATGATAACGAAACAGCGTTGGGACTCGCCAAGCGCTGCCTCGCTATTCGCGAAGCCAAGCTCGGACTGGCCGACCCTGAAACGATCAACACCCGCTACCTACTCGGCAACATCCTCGTAGCACTCGAGAACGTCGAGGAGGCCGAAATCCTCGCCCGCCAAAACGTCGAGATATTGAACGACACGGACTCTGCGGCAGCCATCGCAGTCGTTCAAGCAAACAGACAGTTGGCCAGCATTCTCTCACAGCGGAAGCGAAGTGCAGAGGGACTGCCTTATGCACAACGGGCCGTCGAAGTCGCCCGCGATGCATCATTGGAGAGAGATCAGAGCACCGCAGCAGCCGTGGTAGAGGCTTTGCAAGATACAGTTCTCGACGCTGAAAGCTTTTCGGCGTTGCGCCAAGATTGGAAAGCCAAGTCGGACGACGGCTCGTGGAAAGAAATTCGAAACGATCTAGTCGGCCACGGCGCGGATCGCACCCACTATTGCATCGGATGGTTCGATGGGGAGAGCCTGATGCGCGCTATGTTGGTCGACTCCACCAGCGATACCGACGGAACGTTCACGTTCTTTCATTGGACCGCGAATGGCAACCTTCGCTCTGTTCTTGAGGTGCGCGAGGGCTCTGCTATCAAGGATCCAACCGTCAAGAAACTGCTGACGGTTTTCAATTTCAAGAATGATGAAATGGTCGGCTGGATCCGCACCACGGATGGCGAAAAACAAACGATCGACCCGACCACCCCCGAGTTTTATCCGAACGGAGAGCGCATCTTCGACAAGGCTGCTGAGGTCCGTAAGCTTTTTTAACCCACCGTGCGAGAACTGGCCTGAACGGGATTCAGTCGGCGCCGCGAGAGTCGTAAATCGGATCCGACCATGACACGGCTTCTTTCTGAAGCACGCTTCCCATTTCCTCAAACCGCTGCTGCTCAGGATCTTGAAATCCACAAGGTAAGCTCGTCGAGCTTACCAAGCGCCCGTAGTGGAAGTTGGAGGTGTTGGGCTAGCGGTCGCAACCCATGAAGATTGCGGTCTTTTTTACATAAGTGCCGGGGGCGTGTTTTTTGAATACTGCCGCTTGCTTGGCCGCCTCATCCGCACTTTCTGCAATAAAGCCTACGCCGATGAAGTATCCGGGCTTGAACCCCTCATAAGCCGAGGAGTCTTCGACCGAGATATGGTTTTCTACTACGGTTTCGCCTTCGTAAATGCTATTGCTGCGACGCTGAACATACTGTCCCGCGTAAACTTCATCCTCGAAGTCATCGGGCATGCGAAGGCCCTTAACATCGTAAATCATACCCCGCAGAGAGAAGGGGGTTTTCGTGACCTTGGCCACTTTTCGCGCCTCGGCATCCGCTTGCTCGAATTTCTGATAAGCTCCCAAGATGACCACCCAGCGATCTTTATACTGAGAGAGTTCCGTGCTTTGAAATAAATCGGATTCCTTGCCTGCTCCGTAGGGGTCAGCAGCGTAGGCGAGTTTTTGTAAGAAATCGCTTTGTTCGGCCTGCAAACTTTCCATCTTCGCAGCCCAACGGGCGTCACCGAGTCGGTCGTACATCCACTCCATAGCTTCGGCATCGTCGTCGGGAAGACCTTTCAAGAGGGCTGCGTGGGCATCGACATTCGCTTTGACCGCATTCAGAGGTTCGGCGATGCGCACCGGCAACCCCTTGGTTCGCACATCGGCAAGCTTTTTAGAAATCAGGACCGGAATGCGATACGCGCGGGCCTCACTGCTGCGGGCGGAATCAATATACTCAGCAAGCCAGGTTTGGATCGCTAGCATCTGAGACTTATAGCGATCCACGGCCTTTCGCTCCGAAGTCGTGAGGGCTGGCTTTTCCTCAGCACCCTCCGACTCCGCCGCAGAGGGTTGAACATGAAGACCAAGCATGAGGAAAAACAAGCAGATGTCGCGGATCAGATGCGATATCCGTCGAGTGTTACGAGTTGGGATCATTTGGCAATTCATCGGCGTAGATTGGTTTGGAAGGTGATAGGGGTCTTAGGGTAAGGGGACATTTTTAAATCTCGAGTACGAAACCGCCTCTTTCCTCAATACGATCCACATCGCACACGCGGTTCTTGACTCTCTCCGTGCAGGCGGCAGTCTGTGGGGCTTTGCCATGACCAGCGCCGAAATCCGCCAATCGTTCCTCGATTTTTTCCGTTCCAAACACCACACGATCGTGCCGTCGTCTAGTTTGATGCCGGACTCGCCGAATCTGTTGTTCACCAATGCCGGGATGAATCAATTTGTCCCGATCTTCCTCGACGAGCGCAAGCCGGATGTCAGCCGGTGGCCGGGTGCTATCGCATCGAGCGACACGCGCGCCGCAGATACCCAGAAATGCATTCGCGCCGGCGGAAAACACAATGACCTCGATGATGTCGGGCTCGACACTTATCACCACACGTTTTTCGAAATGTTGGGGAATTGGTCGTTTGGCGACTATTTCAAGGCGGAAGCAATCGGCTGGGCGTGGGAGTTAGTCGTCGAGCGCTGGGGGTTTCCGGCGAATCGGCTATACGCAACGATCTATCAACCTGCGCCGGGTGATCCGTCGGAACGGGACACGGAGGCATGGGACTTGTGGGCTGAACGGTTCCGGAATGTGGGATTGGACCCCGATGTGCATATCGTCAATGGAAATAAAAAAGATAACTTTTGGATGATGGGTGACACCGGTCCGTGTGGGCCGTGTTCCGAGTTGCATTTTGACCTGACACCCGCGGGAGACACTCGCGGGAGCTTGGTCAATACTGGGGACGCACGGTGCATCGAGATCTGGAATCTGGTTTTCATTCAGTTCAATGCGAACCCGGATGGTACATTTTCGCTATTGCCGGCGAGGCATGTGGACACAGGGATGGGGTTTGAGCGGGTGGCGTCAATCATTCAGGGAACGAAGGGTTTCACCGACTTGGCGGGTGCGAAGGTTTCGAACTACGAGACGGATATTTTTCGACCGATTTTTGATGAGATTGAGGTGCTGAGCGGTCGCAAATACGGATCGACATTGCCGGCAGCCGGGAGCGGTGGAGCGACCGAGCAGGAGCGGATCGACGTGGCATTTCGCGTGATCGCGGACCACATCCGGACGCTGAGTTTTGCGATTGCGGATGGGATCTTGCCCGGAAATAACGACCGGAACTACGTGTTGCGACGGATTCTGCGACGCGCCGTGCGCTACGGTCGGACGCTAGGTTTTCACGGCCCGTTTTTTTATAAATTGGTCGATTGTTTGGTTCGTTCGATGGGGGGTGTTTTCCCCGAGCTACGTGCCCGCCACGCTGTTATCAAGGAAGTCCTGCACATGGAGGAGGAGGCATTTAACCGCACTCTGGATCGTGGGATCGCACTTTTTGAGAGCGAGGCCGCCCGCCTGCAATCAAGTGGCGAACAGACTCAGGGGTTGTCCGGTGCCTTCGCATTCCGGCTTTACGACGAGCAGGGGTTTCCGCTCGACCTCACGGCACTCATGGCGCGAGAGCGAGGGCTGGACGTCGATCACGCAGGTTTCGAAGTTTTAATGACGGCTCAGCGAGATCGCGCACGCGCAGCACGCAAGACCGAGGTGATCAGCGTGTCCGCCATCGAATCCAAACAACCCACCCATTTCATTGGCTTCGACCACACCGAAGCGGCAGCCACTGTTCTCGAAGTAGTGGGAATCAAGGACCAAACCGCCGTGATCCTCGATCAATCGGTCTGCTATGCAGAAATGGGCGGTCAGGTTGGCGACACTGGCTTGATCACGCATGGCGCGACCAGCTTTTCGATCTGCGATACGCGGAAGGCTGGCGACACGATTCTGCACTTTATCGACGGAGCTGAGATTCCGGAACCCGGGCAGGCCGTCACAGTAGTTGCCGATATCGAGCGTAGAAAAGCCATCGAACGACACCACTCGGTCACGCATCTGCTCCATTGGGCGCTACACGAGGTGGTGAGCCGCGAGGCATCACAAAAAGGCTCGTTTGTCGGACCGGACAAGCTGACCTTCGACTTCAACAGCCCTGCCCTGACTGCGGATCAAGTGCTGGATATCGAGCGCTTGGTAAACGAAAAAATCATCGAGAACGCGCCGATCTTTTGGGTCGAACGCGCCTATGCTGAGTTGCGCACGCGCGGCGATATCATGCAATTCTTCGGCGACAAATACGGCGAAAAAGTCCGAGTCGTTCAGATCGGCGGCGCATCTGGGGCGCTCGATGGATATTCCATGGAACTTTGCGGCGGCACACACGTGCGCGCAACTGGTGAAGTCGGTCTGTTCCGCATCGTGTCCGAGGGAGCCATTGCGGCAGGAGTTCGCCGCATCGAGGCAGTAGCCGGAATGGCTGCTTACGCTCACACCACACAGGACTCGTCACGGATCAAATCGGTAGCCGCTCGCATCAACGCCCCAATCGCAGAACTTGAGAAAAAGATCGACGCCGTCCTCGCTCTTCAAAAAGAGCAGGAGAAACAATTGAAATCTCTCAAACAACAACAGGCATCGCTGCTCGCGAAAAAACTGATCGAGACCGCGACCAGCCACTCTAAGATCCCATGGATCACCGCCTCGCTGGCAGACACCGATGGTGACGCGCTTCAATTGCTCGCTGATGCGCTGAAGCCGATGTTTACCGGCGTTGTCGTGTTAGGCGGAGTAAATGGTGATGTGGTCTCGATTGTGTCCACGGTGTCCAGCGAATACACGAAGCAGATTCAGGCCGGAAAGATCATCCAATCCATTGCCCCACTCATCGGAGGAAAGGGCGGCGGCCGTCCCGACTCAGCCCGAGGTGCAGGACGCGACGCGACCGCTCTGAATGCAGCTCTCGATCATGCCTCGAAATCACTTTCGCAGGCCTGAGGGGCTTCACCCGATTCCGATCGCTTATTCAAGAAAGTCCTTTAGACGCTCCACCCCAAAGATGAGAAGGAAACTGCCAGTTTCGTTCAGCGCATCGCAGAAACGATGAGCTCTGGCTGTGCGCGCAGTCGAAGCAACTTACGAATCTGCGGAGGAATCCAAACAGCGACAAAAAGCCCCGCCGCTGCGACGACCATCGCCCCGGCAGTGGAGCAGCCCAGCCAGACCGACAAATGGTAACCGAGCAGCGCCGTGAGCGCTGCGTGCAGAACGGTCAATCCGAGGCGCGTCGGCAGGTGCTCGGAGAGCTGTCCGGCAAACATCGGCGGCACAATAAGCATCGCCACGGCGAGAATTGCTCCCACAGCTTCAAACGCAGACACGACAACGATGGCGAGTGCTGCCATTAATCCGTAGTGCCACACGCCCGTGCGCATACCGAGGGCCTTGGACAATCCCTCGTCAAACGAAGTCACAAGCAGCTCTTTGTAAAAGACTGCGATCACCAACGCGATGACACAGAGCACCACCGCCATGCGCAAAACCGACGGTGGCCCAATCTCCCACCCAGCCCAGACGAAGGGAGGCTCGAGGGCAACAAAAGCGATTTCGCCGTAGAGCACACATTCGGCGTCAATATGCATTGAGCCTTTGCTCTCCATGCTGCTCATCATCGCAACACCCAGTGCGAAAAGCGTAGTAAAGGCGATGCAAATAGCCGCATCCGCCTTAACACGACTTTGTTTGTGAATGAAATCGATGATCGCCACCGTCGCAAACGCGGCAGCCAAAGCACCGGCAAGCGAGACCCAGATCGAGACATGGCGGAAAACAACAAACGCAACGATGAGGCCGGGTAGAATGCTGTGGCTGATAGCATCACCCACGAGCGCCATTCGACGCAACAGCAGGTAGTTGCCGACGAGACCGCAGGCGGCAGTGACAAAAAAACCCATGAGCACGATCCAAATGGTGAATGAAAAACCATCTGTCCATGGCGCCACCACCACACGCTGCCAATCGAACGCTGGAATGAGATTTTGCATAACCGGTTACATTGATTGGCTGGCACCGAAGCCTGTGGCTCTGCCCTGCGCGCCGGGCGCTTGGTGGATGTCACTCAGTCCCGGAATCAGTTTCCCGTGAGGATCACGCGTTGCGTAATTCAGACGTTTTTCCAGTTTAAGAACGGTTTCCTGACCGAGGACGTGTTCGATATTTTCGGCATCTTCATGCACATGGTCAGCTGCGATCTGCGCGGCGTTGGTGAGATAGAGTTCCCACAGACGGTGATTGCGCACGATTTCGCACGCGCGCTGCCATCCGCTCGGAGTAAGTGAGAGGCTATCACCAGAAATCGTGACAAAACCAGCCCGGCGGACTGCGGCAAGCTGTCGCATAGTTTCCTCCAGCGTCTCGCGACGGCGCTCCGCCAATTCCGTGACGGTTGCCAATTCCCGGCAAAACTCGTCTGCCTCGAGCACATGGTAAATGGCCTTGAGGGTATTCTCCCGCTGGATGCGGGCGGAATGCGATCGCTGCCGCCACCAACGCGAGAGGATGCCGTGCCGCGGGCCGAAAAATAGCGCAGCCGCGAAGACGCCTGCTGCTGCGAGAACCATGAAGGGACCCGTCGGGAGATTGCGCCCGACGAATGAGAGAAACGAGCCGAATGCTCCCGAGCAAAGTCCGAAGAGCGCCGAGAGCAGGAGCATGGAACCGAGACGATCCGTAAGCAAGAATGCCGCCGCCGCCGGGATCACGAGCATTGCCGAGACGAGCACCACGCCCACAGCCTGGAGCGATGCGACAATAGCAAACGCAAGTAGCAGCATAAGGCTGTAGTGAAAAATCTGCACAGGCATCCCGAGCGAACGCGCAAATCCCGCATCGAAGCTCGTCACGCGGTATTCTTTGTAGAAAAGACCCACAGCGACGACGGCGAGCACCGTAACGCCCCCGAGCAACATCACATCGCCATGACTGAGAGCTGCCGCTTGGCCGAACATGAATTTGTCGAGCCCGCTTTTGTTCCCGGCGGGCAGGTTTTGGATCATCGTAAAAAGGCAGATACCCACTCCGAAGAACGAGGCGAGCACGAAGCCGAGAGCAGCATCCTCTTTGTGTTTGGTCGTATTGCGGATGAGTTGCACCGTTCCCGCACCGAGCAGACCTGCCACCACCGCGCCGATGAAGATGGCCACTGGGTCTTTGCTCATATTCCAGAGAAACCCAAGCGCCACACCGGGCAGCACGGCGTGCGATAACGCATCGCCCATGAGTGACAGCTTGCGAACCACTAAAAACGCTCCCATGAGCCCGCAACAAATACCCAGCAGCATGGAACCGATGAGCGCATTGCGGAGTGACGGGTCTTGGAAGGAAAAAAACCGCAAGGCCCGCTCCGCCATTGTGGAATCAGAAATCTCATTGATACGAGCCGCGTGAGCCGCTTCGGGCACGACGAAGCACAATGCCAGCAAGATCAATGGAACACGCCACCTCATGGTTGCGCACCGAGCGTCTGCGCCACGTCGGAGAGAATCGTGAGCCGACCGCCATACGTCGTTTGCAGGATCTCTGAGGTAAAAACTTCCTGCGTCGGACCGAAGGCAACAAGCCGCATATTGAGCAAGATGAGCTGGTCGAAGTATTCCTTGGCGCTGGGAAGGTCGTGATGAACCACGAGCAACGTCTTCCCGCGTGCTTTCAGCTCGCGAAGAAGAGTAATTATCGCTGACTCCGTTGCGGCGTCCACCCCGACGAATGGCTCGTCCATAAGGTACAGGTCGCTTTCCTGCGCAAGAGCGCGAGCGAGAAATACCCGTTGTTGTTGTCCACCGGAAAGATTGCCGATCTGCCGATTGGCAAACGGAAGCATTTTTACCTTTTCGAGACACTCCCGGGCGATTTCGTGGTCGTTTTTGGTTGGTCGCTGCGCGAGGCGCAAATGCCCGTAGCGCCCCATCAGCACCACATCCATGACACTGACAGGAAAATCCCAATCCACCGACTCGCGCTGCGGGACATATCCGACGCGATGACAATTTTCTTTGTACGGTTTTCCAAAAACCTTCACCCACCCGCTGGAGACGGGCATCAGGCCCATGACGGCCTTGATCAAAGTGGATTTCCCCGCGCCGTTCGGGCCGATGATTCCGATAAGATTTCCTTGAGGGATAGTGAGATCAATCCCGTAGAGCACAGGTTTCTTGTGATATGCCACCGTAAGGTCATGAACCTCCAGCGGAGCGGGTGATGGCATTGGTGCGGTCATTTTAGACAAGGACTAGGTTGCGATGCGGCTGAGCGCGAGATTTTCCCGGAGAAGACCGCGGGAATCCACACATGGCCACCCGCCCCATCCAACACGCCTCACTATCATTTCAGCGCATTAGAGATGGTGGTGATGTTGTAGCGGACCATCCCGTCGTAGGTGCCCACATCGAATCCGGCCTTCATTTCACCCGGCTCACCCATGGCATCAGAGAACAGCTCTCCCCCGATCTTCACGCCAGCATCCTCGGCCACGCGGTTGATTGCTGCCGGGTTCACGCTGGTTTCGACAAAGATGGCTTTCACATTTTGATCCTTGATGAAGTCGACCATGCTCGCCATGTCAGCGAGAGCAGCCTCAGAAACAGTGGAGACGCCCTGCAGCGCTACCACCTTGAAGCCGTAAGCGCGCCCGAAATAGTTGTACGCGTCGTGGCTAGTCACAAGGATGCGACTGGCTTCGGGAATAGTAGCAGCGTGCTCTTTGCAGAACGCATCCAGCTCCAGCATGCGGGCCATGAGCGCTGCACCGTTGGACTCGTAGAGCTGTTTGCCGGCAGGATCTGCATCGCTCAAACCCTTCACAATCGTTGGCACGGTCTGCGCCCACATGCTGACATCGAACCAGATGTGCGGGTCATAGTGGCCTTCGAATTCCGCCGGCTCCAAGAGCTGACTCTCAGGAACACTTTCGGTGATCGGATACGCGAGCTTCCCGCTCCTTGCTAGTTTCGCAAAGAGATCACCCATACGGCCCTCCAGCATCAAGCCGCTGTAAAATATCACATCCGCCTGGCTGAGCGTCGATGCATCTGCCGAGGTTGGCTTGTAAAGGTGCGGGTCCACGCCCGGCCCTAGCAACTGCGTGACGGCCACCCGGTCACCACCAACCTGTTTAACCAGATCCGCGACCATGCCAATGGTCGCAGCAGCTTGGATTTTTCTGTCTTCACCAAATGCGGTCGTCGCACCCGCCATGCAAAGAGTGGCTAGGACTGCTGCGGTCGTGGTGATCCATGTTCTACGCTCTATTTTTCTCATATCATTGAATGTTTGGGAAGTTTACGGTGACTCCGTCTCTCGTTTTGTAGCGTATGTTACATTCTCACGCATTTACTACACTTTTAACGTCTCGTTTGTCAATCGCCTATATTTGTGACAGAAAAGGAAATGTCCTCGACCCGATCAAAACCAAGCTCCCCGGCATCGGGCAAAACAGCTCGGAAGCCGGCCACCGGAAGCAGCCAAGATACGGCAGCTATTCAGCGTCTAACCCGGCTTGCCCATGCCCAGGAGCGCGCTCAGGACTACGTGGAGGCCATTGCTGATTTGATTGCCGGCCACGGCGAGGCGAGAGCAACGGATATCGCTAAATCGCTCGGTGTGACGCATGTGACCGTTATTCGCACCGTGCAGCGCTTGCAACGCGAGGGGTTGGTCACATCCCAGCCGTATCGTTCCATTTTCCTGACTGATGCCGGGCGTAAGCTCGCTACAAAAGCGAAGGCGCGCCACGAAAAAGTGGTTGCGTTTCTGGAGGCTCTCGGTGTTTCCGGTGCCACAGCAAGAACCGATGCCGAGGGAATCGAACACCACGTGAGTCCCGAGACGCTCGCGGCATTCGAGAAGTTTCTAAAATCGCGAACCACATAACCCTCGAGCGCTACAAGGGAGCTGTCGCCGTCACAATCGCACTAAGGCTTCGAGAGATTCGGCTCTTCGGCAGCGGGAAGCAACTCGTATTGCGCAGACTGGGCTGCTTCCGGATCAGCAAACAAGAGGTTCATCTGTTGAGTCCCAGCTGCATCACCTGGAATCGCAAAGATTGATTGGATCCGAGCCTCCTCTACGACATCAGATCCGACTTTGCGAACAGCGATGGTGCTTCCGGTTTCGAAGTCCGCGGCAGCTTCCGGGGTGAGTTTGAATGCGGCACCGACGCGGGTGGGATCGGCCACGCGAATAACGACAGCTCCGGGCTCAACCTTATCGCCGCGGGAGCGCAAAACTTGAACAAGGGTTCCATCCACAGGGCTGCGAATGAACCGTGCCTCCAACTGCTCCCGAGCGCGTTCGAATTCCAGTTTCGCCAGCTTGTCCGCTTCCACCGCAAGTTCTAGTTTCGCCTTTGCAATGTCCAACTCGGCTCCGGATCGCTCCAACTGATCCTCACTTGCGCGGCGGAAACGCACGTTTTCCCTTATTGTATCGTGCTGAGATTGTTTCGAACGGACTTCTGCCGCAGCAGTCGCCACCTGCGCTGTGCTATCTGAGCGAATGCGCGTAGTTTCGTAAGCGTGACGGAATCTATCCGTGTCCAATGATACAAGGAGTTGCCCCTTGGCGACCGTCGACCCAATCTCCACGTGAACAAACTCGACGTAACCCGGATCCTTGGCGAGCACCGTTTCCAGCTGTGTTTCGCTTCGGGCTGTAGGAGGTGTTGGCTTTGGCGAAGGGGCTGGCTTCTTATCGGCCGCCTCGGCCGTGACCAACGCAGAAACGGCCACCAAAACGGATAATGCACGCCTCGCATGAGGTTCGCTTCGAAATATTTTACCGAACATCGCTCAGGACTGAGCGCGCAGAGAGTGCGCTATTGTTTACCAGTTCTTGATCCAAAGGTTTGTGTCTGCTTCCGAAGCCTTCTTGCCAGTGGACCAGAGATCGAAAAAACCTACTCCGCTGCGATTAGTGCCGGGAGGCTCGTTGTATTGATAGTTATATGGCCTACCATAAGGATCCAACACTCTATTTGCGTTGGTCATATTCTTGGCAAACTCGAAGTAGACTTTCGAGTTCGTGTTAGTGGGCATAAGCTCGGTGATGAGGATTTGATTGTTGGTGGGAGACGAGTTCGTGGGATAAGTCCCATTATCAACCCTGTAGCTCTCGAGCGCAGCGCTCAAAGCGGCAATCTCGGCTTCTGCACGGGATCGCGCGGCTTTGTCTTGCACATAGCCAGAGGTAGCAAGCACGAGGGACGCGAGAATCGCGATGACCGCAATGACCACGAGCAACTCGATGAGAGTGAACGCGCCTCTGTTTCGGTAGGGTCTGGAGATGTTCATAATTTGCCTAACTCGGTCGCCGGGGGGCGGGACCGTCACTTTACTGTGTCTGCATCCCGCTGATGATGCTGATAAGCGGCATGAACAACGCGATCACGATAGTTCCGACTACTACGGCTAGGAACACAATCATGATCGGCTCTAGTAGCGATGTCAGACCGGCAACCGCGTTATCAACTTCATCGTCGTAAACCTCCGCGACTTTCAGGAGCATCTCGGGGAGCTGACCTGTTTCCTCGCCGACGTCGATCATGCTGATAACCATGGGCGGAAAGACTCCACTCGCATCAAGCGGAGCAACGATGGATTCCCCTTCTTTCACCGCATCGTGCACCTTACCGATAGCATCTGAGATGACTTGGTTTCCCGCGGTCTCCCGAGTGATGATTAGCGCCTGAAGGATCGGCACACCGCTCGTGACGAGAGTGCCGAGCGTGCGACTAAAGCGCGAAATCGAGCTTTTCCGGATGAGGTCTCCGAAGAGAGGTGACCGCAAGAGAACAAGGTCAAAAAATGCAGCCCCTTTCGGAGTGCGTCCGATGATTTTGATTGCAAAGAATGCGATCACAGCACCAACAACGATAAGGACAATATTATCCTTCACGAGGTTACTCGTCGCGATCACAAACTGTGTGAGTGCCGGCAGTGGTTTACCACCGAGCATGTCTGCAAAAATCGCCTCAAACTTCGGCACGATGAATACGAGGAGGAATGCCATGATGGCGATGGCGATCACGAGAACGATGATCGGATAGAACATCGCCGAAACGACCTTGTTTTTGATTTTCTGTGCCTTTTCTTGGAACTCCGCGAGGCGGATGAGGACGAGTTCCAAAACACCGCCGAGCTCACCGGCCTTGACCATGTTGATGTAGAGCTTGTTGAAGATCTTGGGATGAACCGTGAGCGAATCTGAAAAGGTGCTGCCGCCTTGGACAGATTCAGCGAGTTGCATGATCGTGCCTTTTAGCACGGGATCTTTTTCTTGCTTGGCAAGCACGGTTAGGCTCCGGAGGAGTGGCAGCCCCGCGTCGATGAGCGTCGCAAGCTGACGCGTGAAGATCATGAGTGTTTTTCCCTTGATCGTGGTCTTCTTGAAAAGGGAAATAGAGGCCTTCTTCGCTACGGGTTGCGCGGCCTTTGCCGCTACCGTTTTCGTTTTCGCCTTGGCGGCCTTCGAGGACTCGTCGACCGAGGTTGGATAGTATCCCGATTGCCTTAGCTGCCCTACCGCTTCGTTTTGCGAAGCAGCTTCGATTGTTCCTGTGACTTGCTGGCCCTGAGCGTCAAGTGCAACGTAAGTGAAATTTGGCATGGTATCCGGGAAGAACGATGGTTGATGGGAGTGAAATTCGTAGGTGAAGATGCCCGAGAGATCGAGAAAAGTCCAGCACGGATAAACTAATTTCGTTTATGAATTTGATGCTTACGGCTGCTCCATGCGAGCGTTCGAATTTACCGGTTGCGCTGGGATGGACGCTTCGCTTATTTCCTGTGAGGACAAAAACAATTAATCCCTGAGGGCGCAATACACATGCTGGATGAGATGATGGAGCGCAGAGAATTCCTGCGGAAGCTAGGGCTGACCGGGGCCGGGATATTGATGGGAAGCCCACTCGCACGCGTCTTGGCCTCAGGGGCTTTAGAGGCAAGAACCCAAAGCGTGCCATTGCGAAAATTTGGCCGACACGACCTCATGGTGCCCGCGCTTGGAATCGGTGGCCACTCATTGGGTCTCGCAAGCGATCATGAAGCCGCTGCAATGATTGATGTGGCTCTGGAACTTGGCGCCACATTTTTAGACAACGCTTGGGACTACCATGATGGCCGAGCGGAAGAGCGCATGGGGAAGCTGATCGAGACTCGGCGGGATCGGTTCTTTCTGATGACCAAGGTGTGCACCCACGACGCGGCGGGCGATTACGATATGGCTATGCGGATGCTGGAGGAATCTCTGAGGAGGCTACGCACGGACTACTTGGACTTGTGGCAGTGGCACGCGGTGGCAACCCTGGATCAAGTCAAAAAGGGATTTGCTGGTAAGGGTGTAGTCGATGCGTTATTCGACGCCAAAAAGCAGGGCAAAGTTCGTTTTGTCGGATTTACGGGGCACACGCATCCAGACGTGTTACTGGCCGTGCTAAAAGAAAAAGCCCCCTTCGACGCGAGCCAGATTCCTATTTCTCCAATTGAGGCCAACTCCGATGCATTCGTCCGGCGCGTGTTGCCGGAGTTAATCAAACAAGAAATCGCACCACTCGCAATGAAAACGCTAGGCGGTAACTTTGCTCCAGTGCGAGAGCAGATGTTCTCGCTAGACGAAGGCCTTCAGTATGCCTGGTCACATCCGGTCTCCAGCATCATGTCGGGGGTAAAGAGTGTCCAACAACTCCGCCAGAATGCGGCACTCGCCGCCGCGTTCCAACCAATGGCGCCAGATCAAATGTTAGCCCTCGAGGACAGGGTGATCCCCGCCACCGAATCTGATCGCTTTCAACCGTATCGTAAGTGGATGAGCTACCGGGACGGCGATTCCGCCTGTATGCTCGCTTAAAAACCACTCCAACCGCGCGGCGATGGTTTAATCCAATCCCTTGGACTTCGGAGTGATATGGACAAGGCATTCGGTCACCGCAGGACTTAACGGGCATAAACACTGCTCGATTGCTTTCGGGTTTCCGGGAAGGTTGATAATGAGGCACGAGCCGCGGATGCCGGCGGTTGCACGGCTTAGGATGGCGGTGGGAATCTTCGCAAAACTCATCGCCCGCATGGTTTCGCCAAATCCCGGCAGTTCCTTTTCAATGACGTTCCGAGTGGCCTCGGGGGTGACATCGCGGCGGGAGGGGCCGGTTCCTCCGGTGGTGATGATTAATTGGCAGCACTCCCGATCGGCCAGCTCGATGAGGGCGGATTCGATCATGGATTGCTCGTCGGGCAGCAGGCGGGTAACAAAATCTGCGCCGGAGTCGATGATCTTGCGGACGACGCGCTCGATCTCCGGTCCACTGAGATCTTCGTAAATTCCGGCGCTGGCGCGGTCGCTGAGTGTGATCCGTCCGATTTTCATGATTTGGTTTTCGCCATCACGCGAATCTCGCCAATGCACATGGTTTTGTCGGCAGCTTTCATCATGTCGTAGAGCGTGAGTGAGGCTGCGCAGACGGCGGTAAGTGCTTCCATTTCGACACCGGTCTTGGCGCTGGTGCGAGCGGTTGCAGTGACCTCAATGGCCTCATCGAAAACCGTAAAGTCCACGGTCAATTGATCCAACGGAAGGCTGTGACAAAGTGGAATCCATTCGTCGGTGCGTTTTGCGGCTTGGATCCCGGCGATGCGGGCGACAGCCAAAACATCGCCCTTTGGCAGGGCGCTTTGACGTAGAAGTTCGATCGTTGCGGGCTGGCAAACGATGCGACCGGAGGCCGTTGCTGTGCGCAACTGAATCGTCTTGTCGCCGACGTCGACCATTCGCGCCTGTCCGGTTTGGTCGAGATGGCTGAAAGATTTCATAAGATCAAAGTTTGGATACGATGCGAAGCGAGATCGGGCGCGTCGAGCAAAAGCGCATCGGCCATCGCGAGAGGTGAAAGATCGCCCGAGTGCAACCATGGCAACGGATGGGAATGCGCCTGGCCTCCGACAATAGCAAGTCGAGCGGGAGTCCAGGACCGACGGCCATCGCCGCGAGTGGGTTCCCAGTTGGAACAAATGGTTTCTACAAGATCGCACGGTAAGCCGCCTTGCATGCGGTCAATCGCACGACGCACAAACGCATGAAAGCAAACCCAATGGGAAAGCGGGTTTCCGGGCAGTCCAAAAGCAGCTTGGCGCCCTCGCGTCGCAAATAAGAGCGGCTTACCAGGGCGGCTGTTGACCCGGTCGCCCCAAACGGTAAATCCTGCGGTCTCCAGAGCACATCGTGTGTGATCATGATCGCCGGGACCAGAGCCACCGGAAATCAAAAGCAGGTCCCCGGCGAAGCCGTCTGCCGCCGCAGTCAACGAAGCCAAGTCGTCATCCATCCGACTCCGCGCGGCGGAAATTCCGACTGCGGCAAGAAGCGCCTCAATCATCGGACCATTGCTGTCAGCAATTTTCCCGTCAGTGGCGACCTCTCCGGCAACGAGAAGCTCCGAGCCGGTAGCAATATGTGTCGCCTTCGGACGACGCGGAACTTGCACGGACCCCACCCCACAGGCAGAAAGCAGAGCCACTGCACCCGGAAGAAGAATTTGGCCGGGATCCAAGATCGGCTGACCCGCAGCGACGATGGTCGCACGCCTCCGGATATGGGATCCATAGACGAGGGGTTCCTCGGACGCTAGCGACACATGTTCTCCGTCCGCCACGCATTTCTCTTGCATCGCAACGGCAAAGGCATTCGGCGGAACCATAGCGCCAGTAAACACGCGCGTCGCATGACCCGGGGCCAGCGGAATCCGAGGGCATTGCCCGGCCGGAATCTCCTCCACGATTCGACATCTGCCTGGAACCGCCTCTGCAAACGCGTAGCCGTCCATCGCACTGTGGTCAAAGGCAGGAAAGTCGATGACTGCTATCGGACGCTCCACTAAGCAGCGACCACTCGCATCAATCACTGAGGCAGTCTCGCTTTCAAGCGGAGAGATCACCACATCGATTTGGCTCCAGAGATCTTCGATTTCAATCATCATGAGAAAAATGCACGCGCGCCTTCCAGATCGGAACATCCAATTTGAGGCGGTCCATGAATTTCGTAACCACCGCAAAAGCCTCGCCGCGATGTCGTGAATGCACGTCCAGAATGATAGCCGCCTCACCCACCGGCACGACACCGATGCGGTGATGAACTCTCGCGAGTGCAAACGAATGCTCGGCGTGGAGGTCTGCAAGGATTTGGCGGATCAGATTTTCTGCCATCGGCTGGTACGCCTCGTATTCGATCGCAGTGATCGAGCGACCATCTTCGGTTCCTCGCACGATGCCATCAAAACGCGCGATGGCTCCACAATCCGACACATCCGCCGCCTCAATCCGCAACGGGCTAGACGCGATCCTGACTTCGATCTTCATCCTCCTGAAACCGGCGGAATGACCGCTGCCTCGAAGTTGGGATCCAATAGGCGATCAGATGCGACATACTCGCCTCCCGAGGCCAGTCGGCTCTGATTTTGGATACCAGCAAGCTGCGGATGGCGCCGGACCGCTTCCGCCCAAAACTCCGCAATGGAAATTGGTGAGCCGACCTCCCAGTGTTCTTCGCGGCATCCTGCAAGAGTGGCCGCGTTCGAGAAATAGAGCACCCTCATGGTACTTAGCCACCAATAGCGGTCATCGGTCTTCCGGGTTCGTAAGCCTCGAGAAACTCATGGCGCTCGGGTTTGTTCGCAATGGCTTCGCGGAAGCTCTCGATCACATCGCCGCCCGAACGCAACGGATGGCGCAAGTCGATTTCTCCGTGTCGTCCAAGGCAAGGCCGCAGTTTTCCATCAGCCGTGAGGCGCAGTTTGTTGCAGCCTTCGCAGAAATTCTGAGTGGTAAGCGCTCCGATGAATCCCAGCATGGCCGGTGAGTGCAAGCCTGCGGAGCGGAAATCGTAGTATCGAGCAGGTCCGTTTCCAGGGCGAAAATCTTCGCGGACGGTCAGCGAGCCTACCACGGAAAGGCGTTCGACGAGTTCTTGCACGGCAAGGAAATTTGGATCGGAGAGACCATCCGGTTTGCTAAGCGGCATGAGTTCAATGAAGCGAACGGGCATTCCTTTAGCTGCTGCGAATTCGATGAGCGGAAGGAACTCAGATTCGTTCAGGCCTCGGAGAAGCACGCAGTTTAGCTTGATGATTTCAAAACCTTGTTTACCGGCAACGTCCAGCCCCTCGAGCACGTCGGAAACGCGCCCCCCGGTGATCCGGTGATAAACGTCGGGGTCGAGCGCATCAAGGCTCACGTTTAGCGATCTGACGCCGGCCTGCCTGATTGCAGGGGCGAGAGTCGCAAGGCGAGTCGCATTGGTTGAGAGACCCAGAGTTTGGGTGCCGGGCAACTCCCAGATGCGTTCCAGAATTTCGATAATGTCTCGCCGAATCAGCGGCTCTCCGCCTGTGATGCGAAACTTGCGGAACCCCAAGCGCGTGGCCGCTTCCACGCTTCGCACGATTTCATCGGCTGTGAGGTGATCCTCTTTCTCGGCCCAGCCCTTGTAGCCCTCGGGCATACAATAGAGACAGCGTTCGTTGCAGCGGTCGGTCACCGAGATCCTCAAGTAATCAACCGTGCGGCCAAAACCGTCCACTGCAGGCGGAAAATCTGACTGAGTCATGAAAGTGCGAGATCCCCGAATTTGACAGCAGCAACCACTAATACCACCGCAAGCGCCGGTCGCAGCCATGCAGGTCGCGCCCTGATGCTTCCCCACCAACCGCCGGCCAAACCACCCAGCAGCGCAGACGCTCCATAAATCAGCAATTCGGTCGAAAGTGCCCCGCCGTTGCCGGATGTGACCATTCCGCCAATGCCAGCAAGTGAATTCAGAAAAATGAATGGCGCCGATACTGCCGCTGCCTGCTTGGGATTCGCCCACTTGGTAAGCATGAGCAGCGGCGTGAGAAAAATGCCACCACCCACACCAACCAATCCCGAGAGGGTCCCAATGATTGCACCACTGCCAATCGCCGCAGGCAGGGAAAGGGGCTTCAAACCGTGGCTACCATCCGGCAAAAACAACCGGATCGCTGCGACCACAAGGGCTACTCCCACCAACCAGTAGAACGCACCAGCAGTCAACTCAACCATGCCGCCAAGCCAAGCGCATGGGATTGCAGCGACGGAAAACGGCCAAAAAAGCCTCCACTCAAAATACCGCATGAACATAAGCGTTGCCACCCCTGAGACGAGGATGTTCATCCAAAGCGCCAACCAGCGCATCTCCTGGGGGGCAAAACCGGCAAGCGCCATCACTGCGAGATACGCCGAGGCCCCACCATGCCCGACCGATGCATACAACATCGCCGCAACCGCAAACGAGCAAGCCAGCAGGACGTCCGCGTTCATAGGCCGAGTTCAAACGAGGCCTGATGGGAATGCATATCAAAACGGACTGCGCCGACAGTTACTAGCGGCGGAGCTGACCAATCCCAAAGCTGGGCAGAGTGCATCATTGTTACGAGAAACTTTAAGATGTCCCAAAACGTATGCAGCTTCGCCGCGGAAACCCAGTGAAATTCGAGGCAATTCCACATCGGAACCTCAGCTTCCCGCAGACTTGCTGAGTTCCCCGTCCGTCATGATCTTCGCCCTCAATCCCCCACGTCCGCGCATCCACTTTTCAGCGCCTGGGTGGATCGCCGAGTTCATCCAGTGGCACGGACTGCATTCTTCAGTGCCGAGAAAGCGAACCCCTTGAATTTCGAATTCCTTCCCGATGAGCGCATTCAGATCCAGCCCCGTAACGATGACATTTCGTCGTGTCGCCGATGGATCACGATCACAGTCCGGCACGCCTAGCTCATCCCACAGTCGGATGAAATTCTCATGACTGAAAAATGTGATTTGGCCCTTGTAATCGGGCTTCCAATCGAAAAACCGATCTCCTCGGATCCCTCGACCGGCCACGCATTCGATAGTGTCCACTTCTACAATTTCATGCTGACCCGCAGACTGCTTGGCGCGCCCGTAGAAATTGTGTCCGGCTGAAATGAAAAGGTGGCGAATGATTAACTCCATGGGAAAGAACCCTCACTTGTGCAACAAACCAAACAAGCTATTTACCCACACGGCAAGCCTACATGCTCAATGCCGCTCGGGACCGCTTTCTCACTGGGAGTCAGCGATACCTGCCTAAGCGCAGGCGCCATCCTGCTGTCACCGCCCGCCACATCAGGGTGGGAATCATGCAGGGAGATTCGGTTTCATAGTGTAGGTATATCGCTTCAACTTGCCGGTAGAGCAAATCGGCCGATGACGTCAGATCGGCATTTTTGACGTCATCGCCTCGTACGACCTCGGCATACTCGGTATCGACAGAAAATTCCGTAGTGGACAAGAATTCGATCTAGCCATTGCGTCAGTCGCTTGCTAATCGCAGTCACTAGCACATGCGCTCATCCCATCGTCCTTCGCGAGCGGAACGACCTTCTCCTGCGGAGTTTCAGCTCCAAGGCCAAAGCCCATGGTAAACTATGCTTCGGCTCTACCGTCCGCACACTAGGCGCTTGGTGGTCTCTCTACTGTCTTCTTTTTCCTCAAAACCTCACCCGCCTGGGCGATGCCGCTCATTACCGCAAATGTGATTGATATCGTCTCGTCACCCGGCCCCCAAGCCGGCCGCGATATCCTCATCAACCCAGCCGTTCAAGAGTGCGTCATCGCTTCGGCCACAACCCATTCGTCAAACTGCTCCGACGTCAAGAATCCCAAAGCAAGCGCGGCTTCCTTCAAGCTCGATCTTTCTTTGTGCGCTTTCTTTGCAATCTGAGCCGACTTGTCATACCCGATGTGCGGGTTCAGAGCCGTCACCAGCATGAGCGAGTTTTTGACGTTCTCGTCGATGCGTTCCAAATTCGGCTCGATGCCGACCGCACAGTGGGCAGTGAACGAACGACAACCATCCGTCATGAGACGCACCGAGTGCAAGAAGTTGTGCACGATCACAGGCTTGAACACATTAAGTTCGAAATTCCCCTGCGATGCGGCAATTCCAATTGCCGTGTCATTTCCCATCACCTGGACCGCAATCATGGTCAGCGCCTCGCTCTGAGTCGGGTTAACCTTGCCAGGCATGATCGACGAGCCAGGTTCATTCTCCGGAATTGTGATTTCGCCCAATCCGCAACGAGGTCCGGATGCCAACCACCGCACGTCATTGGCGATCTTCATCAGCGCGCAGGCGAGAGACTTTAACGCACCGCTGGAAAAGACAAATTCGTTGTGACCGGACAGTGCCGCGAATTTATTCGCCGCAGAAACAAAGGGCAGTCCCGTGATCTCGCCAATGTAAGCCGCCGCGCGGTCGCCGAATTCCGGATGTGCATTCAGCCCGGTTCCGACTGCGGTGCCGCCGACTGCGAGATCATACAACCCAGGCAGCGTGGTTTTGATATCGCGCATCGCGTTGTCGAGCAACGTCACCCAACCGGAAATCTCCTGCCCCAGCGTTAGCGGAGTTGCATCTTGCAGATGGGTGCGGCCGATCTTTACCACCGAGGCATACTTCTCCGCTTTCGCATCCAACGTGTCGCGCAGTTCTTGCACCGCTGGCAGCAGATTCTCTACGACCACCGTAGCAGACGCGATACTCATGGCCGTAGGAAAGGTATCATTCGACGACTGCGACATGTTCACATGGTCATTCGGATGCACGGGCTGCTTCGAACCGAGCACCCCACCCGCGATCTCAATCGCCCGATTGGAAATCACCTCGTTTGCATTCATGTTGCTCTGGGTGCCACTACCGGTCTGCCAGATTCGGAGCGGAAAATGCTCGTCCAGCGTGCCTGCGATCACCTCATCCGCCGCCTGCGATATCAACTCGCACTTGTCGTCAGGAAGCTTGCCGAGATCACGATTTGCCAAGGCGCATGCCTTTTTCAAAATTCCGAGGGCCTTAATCAACTCCTTCGGTTTCACATCATTTCCGATGTCGAAATGAATCAAGGACCGAGCCGTCTGCGCACCATAGTAGCGATCATGCGGCACCGGGATGTCACCCATACTGTCGGATTCAGAACGGAACTTGGCGGGGTCGAAGTCGAAGGAGTGGTTCATAGTCAGAGCACTACTTAAACGGATTCCGCACCAAACCGGAATCCTTTTCCCGCCTCATCTTTGTTCCAAATCAAACAAGGTGCGATCGTGGGCGATGTGCAAACAGCCATCGCTTTCGCGCAGACGCCCTGAAATGCACGTCAAGGTCGTAGACGCGAACATGCCTTTTGGAGCGAAACTTTTCATTTGAGTTTTACCACCAGCCTACTTTCGTTGAGGAATCTTCCACTCAAAAACCGTCCCAACACCACCACGGGTGAAGATTTTTTCCTCGCTTGCAGCGATACCTTCGGCACGGGGAGCATTATATCCGTGAATGATATTCCCACTATCGACATCTGAGACCCAGAGACCTTCTCTCGAATACACGGCAAGACTGCGTCCCGGAACCTCGCACCATTTTCCGGGTGAGATGCTTGGAAACCAAGCTATCTGGCGGCGATCATGTTTTGTGACGATATGATTGTATCCACTTTCCATGAGGGATTTGCTTTCTGCCGGTTTTTCGACAACCGAGAGTTTCCCATCAGCAGCAATCCCAAGAAAACCTCCGGTCTTGATCGAAACCACAGGGCGCAATAGGTCTCGGGAGATGTGGTAGGTGATTGATCCTACTGGATCTTCATAAATCAACGTATCGTCGTCCTGCCAATAGAGTTTTTTCAGACTGTTCGCGCTTTCAGAAAAGGGGAAACAGCCCCGGGGAGTGGTGTCTCCCCATGCAAATAAGTCAATCGTATCCTGATTTGTCACGACAGCAAAGTAGTTACCGTCAGGCGATGGCGATGCTGTCCAGACATCGTAATTCAACTGAGTCGTTGCTGTAGTGACCCAAACACCGTTGGGTTCGAACGGTAGCTTGGTCCGAAAAGCGGGACCTTCGCTTTTCGGAATGTCCTTCTCGTCATGGGTCATCCAATGGATGCTATGAGAACCTCTGCCCGCAACGGCAATGCGATTTGCAGTCATCGGGAAGACGATTGGCGTTGATTCCGAGGGCAGGTCGGTTTTGCCGATTCGTAAGAGCTTTTTTGTCTGGACGTCCAAAGTTGCAATTCCGCTCCATTCGCTGCCAGCGCTGAGCGAGAAACCGGCAACGATTCCGTTAACACTGGGATAGAATGCGCCTATGCCACGGGTTTCGTCGACCGGGCTCACACCTCCCGTTTTTCCATCAACAATGTAAACCGAGGGCTGCATTTCCACCATCGTGTCCAGCGTGTGGGCCAACGCGGGAGTTTCCTTCAATTGTTCCATAGTGACGAGCGCCTTGACTGGGGGCGCACCGGTAGACACAACGATAAAACGTCCATCACCATTCGTGGCAGCGGAAAGTGGCGACGAACTCGAGGCTGTGCCGGCTATCGCGTAATCTGCCAAGACCCTTCCTTTCCAAAGAAATCGCAAGATAATCTCATCTCCGAGATCACCTTCGGTTCTTGTAACGACAGGCGAGAAGTAGGCATAGCCCGCTCCAAAGCGCATAGGAATCCCATCGGCGTCTAATTCTGCTGGCGTGAACGGTCTTGCGACTCCGGCGGACGCTGGTGCTTTTGGCAAGTTCCAACAGATGATATCGCCCCTCCAGGTTGTAAACACGACTGTCCCATCGGGCCGACCAATGATACCTGTGACTTCCGAGGACGAATAAGGGATCGGATTAAGAACGGAGATCTTCGCCTCTGGCAATTCTCCTATCGGCCGATTGGCAAAAGGTAGACTGGGGGAGGCTGAGAAAAATGCCGAGAACCAAGGACCGCCCTTCGCATAAGTTACCGCAGGTTCTGTTGTGAGTGGGCTTGTTCGCCAGAACTTCATTACTCCGTTTTCGTCGGCCGCGATCAGCCATTTTCCATCTGCCGAGGTTGTCAGTTTCGAGGAGTTCATCGTCCTGTCGTTTGCAGAATACGAAAGGTTTCGGATCAGCGTTCCATTTCTATCGAAGACCGCTAGAGAAGCGTCCGTTGAGAAAGCCACTCCGTTTCCTTCTGAAAGCCAAGCCACGCCTCTGGAATAGCTGGCGAGGGAGACCTCCCTCACGGCACGGTCGGCCATGTTTACGAGAATTCCCGTTTTGCCGTATCTCGCTACCGCCAACCAATTGCCATCTGGATTGCTGGCAATCTGATAAATCCGTCCGCCCACGAGAACCGACTTTTTTTTCACTAGGGTTTCGGCGTCAACCAAAATGAGGGTGTCGTTGGCAGCCAGAACCAGATCGTCTCCCGTGGTTGCGATAGCCAAGATTTCACCAGATGAAATTGTAGCCTGACGCAGGACTTTTCCGTCGGCGGAAAGGACCGCTACCCCGTTTTTCAAGGCAACTGCAATCTGCCCCTCCTTCATTAAGGCAACCCCAGTGGTCGGGATCGGCTTCCCGGCAGAATCGAGCACCCGTGTCTGCCAGCTTTGCCAAGTAGGAGGCCACGGAAATCCCTGATCCGGCGATGCGACCAGATTTGAGAGGCTGAGCGCCACAACAAACAGCAAGGAGATCACTTTCATCGGCTGGTATCGAACTGGATCATGGAGTTTTCAGGCGGTAAAACGGGGAGAGATCGTTGTCTTTCGCTATCGGCGGCGTGCCTTTATCGGAAACGAGGATGTCGCGATCCTTTTCGAATAAAAGGTGTATCGCTTGATCGCGTATTGGCCCCTTCGGGCCGACCAATACGATCGTGATCCGATCTGCACTGTCTGTTTTCCAAAGAATGGAGGTCGAGGAGGTTGCCGTGCCAAGCACTCCACTACTATCAGGTCCAAGGGTAAGCGCGCACGTCGAAGAATCGTTCCGCTTGTTAACCCATGTCCCAAGAAGCGGCGACTTCGGGCTCGGAGGGAATTCCTGTTGAGTTTCCGCCAGTTGCTTCGCGTAGGTTCCGTTCAAATCCATGCGCTTGAGCAACTCCGGTAGCCGAAACTTCGCCGCGAGTCCCGCTGAACTCAAACCTTCACGCACCGGAGCGTCAGGATTGCCGCCGTTCTTGATCCAGAAGTCCACAAGTTCATCGCTGCGAACCGCAACGGCAGTAAAGAGAGCGGCGTTCTTCACCTGCTCGGAAAGCGGTTTCAGCAGGCCAAGTTGCTCGGCCTCATCAAGGAGGTCCTTTCGAACGTTTTCCGTGGCAGAAAGGGCCAAGCGATCAGTCATTTTTTGATCAAGGAGCTGTGCCTTCATCAACCACTCGATCCCGTCGGGAGTGAGCTTGGGGTTGATAATCATGGTTTCCAACGCCCCGGAACCACCCTCGGTAATGACTTCCTTGAGGAGAGCTTTGAAGGACTCAAAGTTATTCTGCAAAATCATCGACACCATCGTCGTCGGAAGGGGTTTGATATCCGGATCATCGGTAAACGCGAGCAGCGCGCGTGTCTTCGCGACATCCCCTGATTTCATTGCCTGTTCGATGTCCTGGGAGAGGGAATTGTTCGGATTGAGTTCTTTCAGCGGCACCCATTTGTCTTTTTGGGCTGCCCAAGCATCGGGAAAGCGCTCTTTCATATTGTCCCGTGCCCGTTCGCTCACCATTTGATAAGGGTCCTCCGCAAGGTTTTCGAGAATGGGAAGAGGAACCGATGGGTTCATGGAGAGAACGATCCTCACTTGGATGCTGGGATCTCTCGAAAGCTTCTCAATGAGGTCTTGCGGCAGGCGGGGGTCGTCCGGGCAAGTATCCCGCATGTTTGCAGCCGTGCAGGTGGCGAGAGTCCGAAGCACCCGCTCGATGGCCTCGGGCGGAGATGACGGGTTGCGTTTGATCGCCCAAAGGATCTGCTTGTCGTTGGTGTTCAACTGCTTGGATTGCAGGAGCACTCGATCTTTTCTGCGTTCGCTCTCCGAAAGCCCGGCATAGACATCGACTTGGGTTTTAGAAAGCTGGTTGAGAATCTCCGGCGGGGTAGCCGGGTTAGCCGCCAGACCAACCGAATCGGTGAGGGTAAGAGCTTCCGCGACTTTTGCGAGCAGGTCTGCCGGGGCTGACTTATTGCGCGAGAATTCTCCGAGGACATCGGGTTCTTTTGGGGCGATGGCGAGTTCCCAAGCTTCGTGCGGCGCCTTCTGATCGCGTGCCACCAAGAAACGGACGGTATTGTCTCCTTCGCGGATGCGTTTGAGGTATTCGGGGTAGTAGGTCTTTGTCGCTGAGGGATTGCAAGCGACGGCCCTCCACACCGCCGGAGCTTTGGGAAGAGCAAAAAGTTTTTCCTGCAGACGGGATGACAGATTGGGGTTCGCTCCAAGGATCGGAACAGCAAACACAGTACCTTGCTCGCCAGCCCCACCTTCCAAGAGGCTGTTGCCCACGATTTCTAGCACGTCTTGGCTAAGTTTTGGATGTTCGAGCAGAGCGCCAATCACGCGTTCCCGGTCACGGAAGAGCAAAGCGCTGGCATCCATGAATTCGGACGGAAAATCCTCAGGCAAGGGACGGAGTTCACCGCGCTCCATAAAGCGTCTCTCGTGTTCGCGGGCATTGGAAAAGGCGACGGCTTCGGCGCCACCGGGGTCGGTAGTTTTTTTGGCGTCGGCAGATTTCCACGGGTATTTCGAAAAGAACTGCGCCCTGGTTTGATTGACGATGCCACCTTCCTTGACCTCCCACGTGCCATCGTCCTTGGGGCGCAAGATCAGCGTGGGCGTCGCTTCCGGTTCTTGTGAGCGGGAGGGGCGCTTGCGAAAGACCACATTTCTATCTTCTAAACGCCAGGTGCCTTGCATTTCTTCAAAAAGCCAAAACAACTCCGCAGACTGCTTGCCTTGATACTCTTTCTGAAGTTCGAGGGTCAGTGATCCCAAACTCGGGATCTGGGCAACGAGTTTTCCTTCAGTGTAGGGCTTCGTGTTTTCCGCCGCACAGTTCATTGAAGAAATCCCCATAAAGAAAACGCAGTATCCAAAAGCAGCGCAAACCGCTTTTCGCGAACGATGTACCATGAGCGTCCGGAGGGGAAACAGGTGATGGATTGCGTGTTTCGGTTCCATTGCCATTTTTTCTAAAATCCTTACCGCCACAGATTCCGATCCAGCGTGCGGTATTGGATGGCTTCGGCGAGGTGTTTGGGTTGGATGGTATCGGAGCCCGCGAGGTCTGCAATCGTGCGGGAGACTTTCAAGATTCGGTCATAGGCGCGAGCACTCAGTTCGAGGTCGGCCATGGCTAGTCGGAGCATTTCCTGTCCTTCGGAATCCAAGCGACAGTGGGTCTTGAGTGCAGCGTGCGACATCCGCGAGTTACACCGCACCCGCTTGTCTGCAAACCGCCGTGATTGTGTCTCACGGGCAGCTTCGACGCGTTCGCGAATGGCCGATGATGCCTCCGCCGGCGTGTCGCTGGATAGCTCCGCGTACGCGACGGCTGGCGCGTCCACATGGATGTCGATTCGATCCAAAAGCGGCCCGGAAATCCGTTGCCGATAGCGCTCGACTTGTGCGGGAGAGCAGCGGCACTCGCGTTTCGGATCACCGAAATAGCCGCACGGACACGGATTCCATTTTCGGTGATTCCTACGTAAAACTCGGTAAGCCATTCTTTATTAGTAGTTTATTAGATGAATATAAAACAAATGAAGATGGGCAAAAACGCTGCCGAGTTTGCAAAAAGCTGCTGCCCCTGTTCGAATACCGCACCATCACCCACAACAACAAGACCCGGCTTTACTACGCGTGCCATGCCTGTTCCCGGGATTTGCAACGGAAGGCCTACCAGCGGCGAAAAACGCTCCATCAAGGCACGCGGCAGAGCCACGGGGATGATACCATCGGCCCCGCATGAAATCCTACCCCGACTGTTACACTGTTGTCGCGGGAGGAAATGCGCCAAGTGGAGCGCTCGCTGGCCAATTGCGAACAGGATACACGCGACGAGATCGGCTTTTTGCTGATCCATCAAGGTTTCGCTGACCGCTTTTTTCCAGGCACATCCGTTCCTCACACCCGCATCCGTTACGCGCTACCGCCTGGCGCTTGGCCAGCCGCACCAGCAGGATTTCATCGAAAGCGTGTCCAAGCTTCCACCCGACGGGCGAGATCAGTTTTCTTTAAGGCTTTCAGCGTGGCAGGGCAAAACCCACGCTCCTGGGTTTCATGGCCCGTAAATCTGGACTGAGAAATGGAGCTCCCAATCTACAGGAAGCAGTATTTACGATTGTTTCGGTCGATTTTGGTCTGCGTCAGGTTGAGAATGCTCGTGCTTTGGGGCTGACGAGTCAGCAACCAAAGCGCGAATTTCTCGTAGAATGTCCTTCACCTCTCGTCCTAGTTTTTCCGCAATTTGAGGAACGTTAAGAAGCACCAAGAGTTTTTCGACCAGCCGAAAAAGTTGCCGAAACAGACCGATTTCCGTTTCCAGTCGCACCACTTCTTCCTTGGCTTCTTTCGCTTCGTTTCGAGCATCGACGGACTCCTGCACCACGCGCCGGGCGGCGTCTTCCATGGTTTCGTCCTTCCCGGGTTTCAGTAGATCTAAGACCGGGAAGACTTCGTCGTCTGTTTTTTTCACGGATTTAAGAAGATCGTTCACCAAAGTGGATAATCTCTCTCGTTCCGCGTCGGTAGTGTTTCGAGTGGATTCCAATTTGTTATCTTTCATTCGTGCCAATCGCTCGGATGCCTTCCTTCGACGCTCGGCCGCCTTGAGAGCGGCATCGCGTTCGGTTTTCAGTTTTGCCAGACCGGCTGCCCCTGCTTCGTATCGAGCCAACCAGTCTCTCGCTGCTTCTTTTTGGTATTCGTCTGCTTGCTGAAGAAGGTTTGCACCATCGGGAAGTTTGGAAAGCTCCTCACGCAATACGCGATCCATTGCCGATCCCACCGCCCAATCGTCAGGGTCGCGCTCCTTTAGGTTCTTGAGGGGACGCCAGACAAGGTCGGTTGGAAGCTCAATGGCTTCATGGTGACGGAGGACACTCATGAATGCATCGCCAAGATTTCGCAGCCCTTTTCGACCCCTTTTCCCCGTGGCCGAACGGCCGATCAGCTTCCGTTCTTTCCGATCTACGGGCCACTGACCGAAGTGCATAGATAGTGTCCCCTCAGAATCGGGATGAAGCGCCATGTAAGCCGCCCAGTAACCACTGCGGTCCGCCAGTTCTTGCATCCCAGCTTTTCCGGCGCTCAAGGTCATTCTCCTCACATCGGTGAATCGTTCAGCCTCGGCCATGCCAGCCAATACACGAGACAGCCCCGCTGAAAAGGCCACGTTGCTTTCAAGGAGTCCGGCAACCTCGATTTTCGGTTTTCGATTAGGGCGAGGATCAGAACGCAAATACCAAGCGTCTGCTTTGTAGGTGACGTTCATTGCTTCAAACTCAGCAGGCCCTTGGACGCAGAATTCGCCCTCAACATAATGACCAGCGAATCCGACTTTCCGATCGTGAGGAAACGGGGCCTGTTCGAGTTTCGGAACCACTGGGAACGCTCGAATCCTCGCTGCGGCCTCCCGATCGCTATCGTGCTGATCTCCCATTACTAGATGCCGGGATACCCGCGCCGCAGTTTTTCGGTTGGTGGCTTTGACTCGCTTCTGTTTCTTCGATACTCTCTTGTTATTCATCCCAATTATTTGGGTGGCTGATTTCGAGAGCGCAAATTTTTCTTTGCCTTTTTATAAAAATCTTTGTCCTAAAAGTGACCGCGATAGCGCGTTTTCAAACTAGACCACATATTGCGCCAACACCCTCAAACGGGGATTGGCGCAATATGATGGTTCGCCCTCCTGGGAGGCTGCTTCAAAGGCGCAGTGCCTGGCGTGCCGCCCCCGCTTCCGCGGTTCCCCCTGCGTCAGGGGAATATCCCCCCGACACCCCCAATGATCGGCTATCCATACGGCTGCCGACCGCGCATAGAGCGTGGAATTCTTTAAAACGTCGAGCCCGCCAGACCTGGGATATTCGCACTTTTTCGCTACTCTGGACGTCACACCGTGGTGCGCCAAATCGCGCTGTAAGTGCAATCACCGCTTTGCAGAATGCATCTCGTCTCTGATTTTCCTAGCAACCCGGATAATCTGCCGGGAACGTGTCACCCAAGCCGTGGCGGAATCTTCGATTGGCGACTGAAGCAGCGTACGAATTTCTCGCGTCCAGAGTGCCAGGATTACAAAATCCGTGTCACCAAACGAACGCACCCGCTTTTTTCCAAGTGCAATCGCGAAGCCTGCGAAATCGGGCTCACCCTCGCCTGTGAAAGGCACATCGTGGGTTCCTGGACCCAGAATCCGGCGGAGATCATCGGTCGTCCAAGCCCTGTCTGGCTCGAACAAAAATTTCAGTATCCGCAATTTCGCAACATCAATGTCATAGTCGCCGGAGCTCCCTAGTAGGCTCAGACCTGAATTCGTACATACACCTTGCCTGAGGAGTTTTACCCCCCCGATCCAATTATACAGGTGCGAGAGTGAAACCGAGCAGCCAATCCTCCGTAGCTCGCGTCGAATAGCGGGAGGTTTGTTCCCCTTAGAGACCAACTTTTCAATAAAGTTTCTGTGTGGATCAAGCTTCGAAACGCCGAGGGGTCTCATGGCAGAAACTCTAAAACGGAATTCTAATTTTGAAAACTGGAAAAGCGCCAATGTCCAGTTTCCAAAACTGGAGTTCCGCTTTTGTAACTGTTAGTGGTTATTTTTGGGATTTCGAAGGCGTTTGCGATCCCGCAGGTAATGAAAGGGAAGGTGAGTCTGGTGGAACGATTAAAGCCTTCTGTAGAGTTCTAAAGGATGCGGACGCTAGACTTCGGCCCGTTTTCGCGGACCGGGTCTCGTACGGGGAAGAATGGGATTTTTTGTCTTTTGATTCCCGATTCCGATTCGGTCGCTTTTTGTGGCTTGTCGGTTTCTGGCCGTAAGTGGGAGGGAAACCTCATTGCCGACTTTCCCTCCCCCTTGCCCCCACCCTTTTCGGCTAGTTCTGGGGGAGTGATGAAGTGTATCGTTGTTTGGCTTTATGACTCATCTGGATCTTCTGTAAGAGGTGACTGGTCCAGAAATCTAGCTCACCTCAGTTCGGGGGGAGTGATAGAGACGGTTGCATGACGCTGGGGTGGTGTCATTTGTTATGGCTCCGGCGGGACGAGGGTATAATCGGCGGGGTCCTTTTCGTAGAGGATTAACGCTCGGCCCTTTTGCACGACGAGTGCGGTGCCGTTGGGGAGCGAACCGAGGTCGGCACCATGAAAACGGGGCTCTCGATTTTGAGCGAACCCCACCGACGTCATGAGCAGACACCGGGGAGCAATAAACGTGTGGTTGGGTAGACGAAATCGTGCTGGTGCCGGGACTGGTTGAAATCCCTGTGTTTGCATCATGCGGTCCTCGAGGCCTCCGATGTATTCAAAATACGCGGTGGTTTCCGGGCAGTCGTTGCCAAAGAAGAATTTTGTGCGGCAGTTGTTGAGGAGGTGATTGCGCAGGCCCTCGTTGCGGATGACCGAGCTAATGGCGCTGATCCCCTGCGTGGCCAGAATGCACATGCATCGAAACTCGCGTGCACGATCAAGGAAGTAGGCGTCACTGCTGGTTCCCTGCGCCGCGAGCGTCGTGTGAAACTCATCCATCACGGCCAGAATCGGACGGTTCCGATTGATCAAGCGACGCTGCCCGTCTTCGACGGTGACCAAGTGGTCGCGTTGGAGGATTCGGTTAAAAAATGCCTTCTTAATTGCAATCCGGAACGGTGCTGATGCCTCACCAAAAACCACGGGGCTCAAGCTCACGAGGAGTAGCAGACCCTCGTCGATCACATCCTCCGGTCCCACCCTGCGCTTGCCCGGACGTTCCTCGAAAATATCCCGAAGCGGCGGCATGGAAAACTGCGATAGAAAATTGCGCGTCATGTTGGAAATCGTCGCCCACGTGCGAGGGTTTCCCCGAACCACATCACGACGCACGTAGTCGAGCGTTTCCTCGAGTTCGCGCCGTCCGATGCGACCCCGCACGAACCCGTCTTCGAGAACCGCGCTCAATTTGTCGCAGTCGTTTTCATCATCACCAGGATCCTCGTCGTCGGAAGGCGAATGAGTGTCCATGATCGAACTAATGGCCGCAGAAATTCCGTCGAGTCCCCCGAGTTCGATTCCATGGCTTGCCTTGGCGCAAATGGCTCCAGCCCGCAGCAGTCGGCGCGCATTTTCTTCCCAGAAGCTCTCGTTTTGTGAAACCCCTTGCCCAGAGCGGTCTTCCAGAATCTCAAAGAGGAAATTTGCCACCCGTGTGGCATCCCCTTCGAACTGGGAAAACAGCGGAAACCAGCAATTTCCACCCGGCCCGAGGATGTAGAGGCCGTCGCTGCGTCCCGAACGCCGGACGCACTCGGCACCCAATCTCCCCATGTCTCCCTTGGCATCGATCATGAACATCCCGGCGCGTGAGTCCGCATTATTGCCGAAGCGCTCAAGCACGCTCTCGACGAGCGGGAGCAAAAACGATCGCGTCTTGCCGCTGCCGGTGCCGCCGGTGCCTAAGACGTGCTCGAGCAGGTCCAAGGGCCGGATTTCAAACGCGCCGATTCGGATCGGATTCGTGTAAAGCGGGTCAGAGTGGATGGAGGGTTTCATGGGACTTTGGGTTGGGTTCAAAGAGTTGGTTCACGTCCGCGAGAAGTTTTGCAGTCTCCTCCCGGACCGGCATGCCAAGTGACTCAGGGTGTGTGGATACTGCCCGGAACAGGAGGGACGCAGCCAGCACAATAGGCACCGCAGCGGGCTCCCGCTCACCAAGGGATTCCAGATCCTTGACGGCCGCCATGCCGCGTTTTGCGACGATCGCAATACGGGCAGCACGCTCCGAGAAATCTGGTGCGGAAGATTTAAAATCCAGAAACCACGTCGGCTTTTCCTCAACGTCGGCGCTTGCTGCGCAATTGATCGCAAGGCGGGCGTGTTTCCAAATTTCGGCGCACTCGCCCGCGATGAGCCCCCATGCAGCGGACGTCCGGGCAATGCTCAGGCAGGAGGCGAGAAGAGCGAGGGATTTGATGGCGCAATCAGCATTCATGGGAAGACGGGGTGGAGTGGGGTTGAAGGACAAAATCAACCAAGCCGAAACGGAGAGCCTCTGAAGCGGGCATCCAGTTGTCGACTCGCGTGGCTGCGCGAACTTCTTGGAGTGATCGACCACAGAAACTGGCGAGCATTTCCTCCATCTCGTTTTCGAGTTGGCTCTGGAAGGTGAGCGTGGCGCGCACGTTTTCGAGCGTTCCTCCCAATGTGCCGCTGGCCTGATGAATCATAACCCTTGAATGCGGAAGGATATAGCGGTGACCAGGTTCCCCCGCTGCGAGGATCACAGCCCCCATGCTTGCAGCAAAGCCGATTGCGTAAGTGAACACGGGAGAACTGATGTGCTGCATCACATCAATGATCGCAAGCCCCGAAACCACGCAACCGCCCGAAGAAAAAACAAACAGATGTACTGGGGTGCCGGGATCTGCGCTCTCGTAGGCGAGCAACTCTCGGATCACACGGCTCGCGACGCTCGGTTTCAATGTTTCCTGGATGTTGATGGTACGCTCGCCAGTGTCCCCTTCAGGTTTGTGGAGGATGAGGGCAGCTAGTGGGTTGTCGAGCCGGGTAGAGTGGAGTTTGGTCATCATGCTTCATCTCTCAAATAGGCAATCACCCCGCCGCCGCGCCAAAAAAGATTTCCACCTGCCAATGGTTTCACCGAATTTATGACCCCTATCGTTTTTCTCGATATTGATGGCGTGCTAAACACGCTCGCCCTCTGCTCTCAGCCCGGTGGCCGCGAGCACTTCAGCCCTGTGGCTGTGATGGCACTCAAGGAGATCCTGAAGCGAACACGCGCAAAGATTGTAATCTCCAGCTCGTGGCGCGAGGACATTGCTCATCGCATCCCAGTGGCATTCCAAAAGAACGGACTCGGAGAAGTCGTAGGGTGTATCATCTCCCACACCCCGGTCCTTTTAGAAGCCGATCCTGAGTCCCGTCGGGCCGACGAAATCGATGCATGGCTGCACCAGAATCCTTGTTTTCGCAGCAACTTCCTCGTGATCGATGATGACCCGTGCGTTCGATCCGCGTTTCCCTGTCGCCATCTCCTTATCAAAGAATCCGTGGGTCTCAACTCCTCACATGTGGAGCGCGCTGTTGAAATTCTTTCGGCGCGGGAATCGTGAGAACCCGACGCCTCTGGCGATCTCACAAATCATTTGGCGCAGAAAAAGCCGCTCGGCCTATTTGATAAGATAGCACCCCTGCGATTATGCGCCTCATCCTACTCTCCGACCTCCATTTCCGGGCCGATTGGTATCAATGGGTTTCTGCCCAAAATGCTGATCTGACAGCGATTGCCGGGGACCTGCTGGATGGGTTTCACCCGGACGGGCTCCTGCCGCAGATGGTCTGGCTTTCAGACTGGTGCACAAAATTCCCCGGGAAACTCGCGATTTCTAGCGGCAACCATGACGGAAATGAACCGGGGGGATCGTTTGATCCGGAGGGGCTTGCAGATTTGCCGGAGGATAAGCGCGCAGGTATTGTAAAAATGGTCAGTGCAACTCATTGAATGGATTGCCTGGAACGTCCAGGGCTGGTTACCGATGGCCGGACTTCGCTCATCCAGACGCCAGCGGGCACCGTGGTCGTGACGACGATCCCATTCAACCACTGGATGCACACGGACGTGCCGGCCGATGATCTTTGGCGTAAGGGAGCGATGCTTCGGAAAGAACAAAAAGCACATTGGATCGTGCTCCACCATGAACCGCCTTTTGATACCACTGTCGGAGGAACAAGGGGCGATCCGGAGCTATTCTACAAAATCCGGGAATACTGCCCGAATTTTGTCGTCTCAGGCCACCTGCACGGTCAGCCATAAAAGGCGTCTTTTGCCGACCAAATCGATGGAACTTGGTGCTTCAATCCAGGACACCCTGTGCTGTCTCGCGCCATCAAATTGAAGATCCCCAACCACATTGTTCTCGATCTATCCGCGCGGACGGCGACGTGGCACGCCGCGCCGAATATTGGACGGACTCCGATTGCGATCTGCACGTCCATTTAATCGATGAAGACCCTCCCCACAAACACCGCCATGACTCTGGCCTCGCAAGTTTTCGCTCTCTCCAACGACGAGATTGAGCGGTTCGATTGTCTGTATTGGGCTGGCCAACGGGGCAGGTCGTTTTGCAGGTCATATATTGCCGAAGCCAAAGTATGGCGGTCATCATGGCGCCAAGAGCTGAAAACCAACAAGCGTTGCCGCTGGCGATACCTAGCTAATATCTGTGGCAACAACAATCCTCTGCGAGCGCGTACCCCCATGAGCGCAATCCCCTCTGCGGCCCGATACATGTGCTGGCGCGTGGAGACGGAGGTTCAACGAATCGATGCAATAGAAAAATGAACACCAACAAGCCAGCAATGATCGCCGTCATGGGTGACGTCCACCACTATATCGGGCTCGCGGCGGAGGGTCTGGATCGTATCGAAAATGACCTCGGATGCGCGGTCTCGCAGGTTTTTTCCGTGGGCGACCTCGGGCTTTTCCTTGATGAGGAGGATTGGGATTTTCTGACCGGACCCAAGAAATATCGGAAACTGGAGGAGTCGCCGTCGATTCGAAGGGCCTGGAAAGCCTGGCGATGGCCGCTTTCGATGATTGCCGGAAACCACGAGCCATTCCACCGGCTGCGGGATTGGGACGCCTCGTATTTTTCCTTCAAACTCGACTACACGAACGCTGGCGAACTTGCTCACAAGGTCCCTGGACTCCGAGTCGCCGGGCTCAGCGGGATCTATCACCCTCAGGAAATGGAATTCATGACAGCTCTGGAGGCGAGGACGATGAAACGTCCCCACGCTGAGACATGGCCAGAGATGGTCCGCCTGACTGAGACAAACAAGATCAGCCGAAGCCGACTAACGTATTTCAAGGAGTTCGAAGTCGAATATATGAAGTCGCTGGATTTCGTACCCGACCTTCTTCTGCTGCACGACTGGCCAGTGCAGCCGCCGCACATTGGCCAATGCTACCCGCGCCGCCCAGAGGCAGAGATCGTCAAGGCACTGCAGCCCCCATTCGTCTGCTGCGGGCACCACCACACGGCAGCAGACTTCCTGCTCGAGCAATCCCGCATCCTGCCGCTCAACATCATCTCGACCAAGGAGCTGATCCACCGACACATCATCAATCTGGGTTGGTGCGTACTCTTCGAATGGGACGGAACCCAACTTCAATGTCTTCAAACCTGGCCCGCGAAATGACCATCTTCCTCGATCTCGACGAAACCCTTGTCCACTCGATTCCGGACCGGGGAGGCAACCCCGGACGCCGACGGGTTGTGCGGCTTGAGGACGGGGACTCCTATTGGGTCATGGAAAGGCCGCTCGCCAGACAGATGATCGAGGATTGCCGCGGCAAGGATTCCCCGCATTTCCGCGATGAATGGGCGTTTCATTTATCCAAACTCAAGGGCCTTTTATGAAAATCCTATTCACTGCAGATTTGCATCTAAACATCCCGGCCCGCAACCCGAGACCCGGCCGCTTCTCGTTTGACTGCTTTGCGGAGGCCATTGAGAGGGAGGATCTCTACAACACCGAAAACCGCTCCATTCGCTGGATCGGTAAACCTTTCTGATTTCCAATGCGCCTCCTCCTCACATCCGACCTCCACCGCGACGGCACAAAACTGCTCTGGCTCCTCGACAAAGCCCCCGAACACGAAGCATTGCTCGTCGCCGGCGACCTACTCGACATTTTTTCAAACAACGGATTTACCGACCAAAAATCTGGCGCGTTGCGCTGGAAGGACAGCTTCTTGGAATCCGGAAAGTCTTTTGCGTGGTGCAGCGGGAATCACGATTTCTTCCACGGAGACGACACACCAATGTCGGCCGCCTCTCCATTTTGGATGCATGAACGCCCGTCCACGAAATCCTTCATCACCGACGGCGAATCCCGTCTCCTCGAAACCGCTGATGGCGGGATTGCGGTCACTACCCTGCCGTGGCCAGTACACGGCGGAGATCTTTTCGTTGACGGCTATCGGACGAGCTATCTGGACTTCGGCAAACGCTTGTTGCACGCCGGACGGAAGATCAAAGAGGAACACTGCGTTCCTTGGATCGTGCTCAACCACGAGCCACCCGGAGAAACCCCGCTCTCTGCGACCTACGCGGCACCGGAAGCCGACTTTTCCCGAAGGATGATCGAGGCGGCGAAGCCGGATTTTTCGCTTCACGGGCATATTCACCAAGCCCCCACCGCCAAAGGCGGCTCGTGGATTTGGCAGGTTGGAGAGACCGTCTCCTTCAACCCCGGCCAATCGCTACCCGGCGAGCCCCTGCATTACATTTTCTTCAAATGGCGTAGCCCGGGTGACTGGACGGCCGTCTGGAACGGCGCAGGCCAGATGCTGCGGGCCGAGAGCAAACGGAAAGATTCTCTGTGAGCGCCGAGTTTCCCTGGTGGGAGACACTCCCCATCATTCTCAAACCTTACCCTCACATCCCTGAGAAGGAAATCCTCGCCGCCATGCCGGAGGAACTCAAGCCGCTGTGGACCGAATTCATGCGTGGTCAAGGCGCGGTGGGAATGGATAACGGCGACCACGGGATCTACCCATGGGATTTTTTCAGGTTTCTCAGGATCCGCAGTATCCGGTGATTTTCCCCAGCAAAAGCAGGTTGAAACAAATTCAATATGTTTGTCCAAACGACGGCATTACCAACCAAGAAGCCATCGCCACACGGGGATGAGCTGAGCCCCCGCTTCCTCGCCGGCCTGGTCATAGGTGAGAACGAAGTTGGTCTTTGTTCCCAGACGCTCGCTGGCGGCGCGCAATCCTGCGAGTTCCCTTCCGAGGTTCTTTTCATTCAACTCCCAGCAGACTTGGATGCAGGAGACCGGTCGCCCGGAATTCGCCACGACGAAATCACATTCGACCCGGTCGCGGTAGTAGAAAAACTCGCTGCCCCGCCGCCGCAGCTCGATGGCGACTAGGTTTTCGAGCAGCTTCCCACGGTTCTCCGAGAATGAGACGCCCAGTTGCTTGAACCCCGTGTCGTAGAGATAGCATTTGACCGGGTTGGCCGTTCGCTGGCGCTGGGAGAAGGCAAATTTTTCCGATGGAATGACAAAAAACGCATCCTCGAGGAATCCGAGATAGTTGGATAGCGTCCGCTTGCTGGCGTCGAGCCCCCGAGCTTTGAGCGTCTGGCTGAACGCGGAGATAGAAAAGAGATCGCCCGCCTGATCCACAGCATGCCGCATCAACACCTCGAGGGTTTCCTTTGCCCGGATGTCGTGTCGATCAAGGATGTCCTTGTAGTAGATCGTCTCGAAGTAACCTTGAAGAAGCTGCCGGCGGTGCATCGGGGAATCGCTGGCCGCCACATCGGGAAACCCTCCGTGAAAAAGAAAATTCTGGAATGCCGCAAGCAGGCTCCCGCGTGCCGCCGTGTGCATTTGCGCCGGGGAGAACTTCAATTTCTTCAGCCTCAAAAACTCCGAAAAGGAGAACGGCAGGATCCTGCACTCCAGGCAGCGCCCTCTCAGCTCCGTGGCCACCTCGCGCCCGAGCAAGTGGGAATTGCTCCCGCTGATCGCCACCCGCAGGGTTCTGCGGTTGTGCAGGGTGCGGACCACCCGGCTCCAATCGGGCAGCTGTTGAATCTCATCCAGAAAAACATACTTCGGAAGGTGCCCGGTCAATCGGTGAAACGCCTCCAGCAGCTTCCCCATAGGGTCATCTTGAATCTCCGCCAACCGGTAATCTTCGAAGTCCACAAAAAGCACATCGGACTTCTTTGCTCCAGCGCAGATCAAGTCCCGGATTAACTGGAAAAAATAAAACGTCTTTCCTGCCCGCCTCGGGCCCACCACCGCCAGAATCTGCGAAAACTCCGCGAACGGCGGATGCAGCACGTCCCGCTCGACAAGATCCGGCAGAGTGACTTCCTCCAGCCATTCGGCTACAATGGCTTCAGCAATTTCAGACATCGCGACATATTGTTTTGTATAATAAACAATTTGTCAACCGATCGTTTTGTATGCGTGCATACCTGTTGCTGTCCATGGCACCGATTCCTCGCCGCTGTAGCTCCGTGCAATCCAGTGGCATCGTCCGGAACTCGGTCTCTGGTCAAACAATTTTTGGCGCGGAAGCAGGGACTGTCGCTATTGGGAATGGAGACACCAAATAAACAAACCATGAAAATCCTGAATCCTGCACTCCTCCACGCCGCCCTTGCTCCCAACGGCTCCAAAATCAAGTTCATCATGAACGAAAGTGGCACCGCGTTTTTTTCCGTATCTTTGCAGCACCGGGACGTAAAAACCGAGGGACTCAGCTACGACGATGATTACCGGGGAAATGCCGTTGCAGGCTTGATTGTCGGTGGCCGGGCGGAGATCCGCTTCCATGCAGGCTTTTCGGAGGAACGGATTTGCAACCTATGGAGTCAATTCCTTGCCGCGCCGGAATGCGCGGGCATCTCCCCCGAAAGGCCGACATATCAGGGCTGGACGATCTGAGACGCAAATCGCATTGGCAGCCGTATCGTTTCCGCACGGCGGAGAAAATCCTCGCCGTCTATTCGAAGAAGGAGACTTGGGAAGAAATGCTCAAGGACGTGGAGGGCGATCCCGAGTGGCACGCATTCTTCAAGGAACGGATCGATAAAACATTTGCCGGTCCGAATCCCCTCACTGAAGCGGATACGCCAGACGCGATCCGCTCGATCCTCCGGATGGAGAAACCGCTACCCTCTGCGGACACGCAATGCGGAGAGACGTGATGCGGTTCTGCCGAGCAAACGGCAACGGACTTTCTCCAGATTGATTGAACCCGCAGAAGAATTTTGGCGCGGACCGACGGCCAAATCCTATTTGAACACATATGGAAACACCTCTCATCGACCGCGAAGAATTCCCCCTCTGCCTCACCCGGGCACACGATTACATTGATGGGGAGGCTCCCTCTGAGGAATACATCGCGGGAACATGGAACCGAGACGGAAAGGAGATTTTGCTCAGGATCCGCTTCTATGACCGCCGCCGGAAGCATCCACACGTTTCCATTTATGAGGTGCGCGAAGGGTACTTCTGTGGTGAGGAGTTTTTGATCTTCGAGAAGCCCGCGAATTATTCCTATCCACCCAGCGGCACGGAGATCCTCCGACACCTTGAGGGAATTGTCGTGTTCCCGGCAACGCTCCGCCTGCAATGGGCGGCGCGAGATGGTTTGGTGGTTGTCGCGGCAGCGGCCCTCGGGGAGGGGGCCGACCCGAACGAATTGGACAGTAAACGCGAGTTGCCCCTTGATGCGCTCGCAACCGCAGTCCTCAAGGCCGCGGGAGCCGTTCTCGAATCCTTCCGCCTGCTTGCCACGCTCGACGGTGGGGATGAGGAAGCTTTCGTCCGGACCTTGGCCGTGCTTTCTGACCTTCAGGAAATCCGCTCCCGCCTTTTGGCCGCAGGCGCAAAGGATCACGGTCCATTCCGGCAAATGGTGCGTGATGGCAACTTCGCTGAAGCCCAAGCAGAATTCGACAAGGGTATCCAGATTGACGCCGTCACCCCGAACGGCACGACACTCCTCATTGAGCGCATCCTCCACCGTGACGCGCCGGCCACCGCTTGGCTCCTCGAGCACGGGGCCGACCCCGATTGGGATGGCCACCGCAAGCTTCCTGTTCAGTTCGCCCGTACATGCCCGCACATCAATCCGCATGACACCCATTTTCTCGTCATCACCCCATTCTCCGCCGCGTGCATCGCGGGCTTCCCTGAGGGAATCGACCTGCTTTTGAAAGCCGGCAGCGAATTCGGCTGTCCAGAGTTCGTCTGGGCGCACGAGATCTTCGACGAGAAGTTTTTCCCCGATTGGGTCAAAGACCGGCTCCAGACGCACCAGCCTCCGCCGACTGACTGATCAAACGATTTTTACTGAAACCTCGAATACCGAACCTCCTCGACGCATCAAACCGGGATAATTTCCAGCGCCTGAGGGCCACCAGCCACTGCTGTCGCAGGAATTCGCCGGTCGAATGTGGCCAATCGGGATTCGTTGGCTGCAGCCAGAGCAAGCAAATACAAATCCGAGACTCGGGACGGCGTCAAAAGCTCGGGACGCAAAAGAATGCTGTCATCGACGAGAGCGACCTCCACCAGCGCGGTGCCATTCGGCAGGCCGCCAAGTTCCGCACCTGAAAAGCGGGGCTGTTTCCGCGTATCCACGGCGTGACTGGTTATCATGCTGTTACCGGGAGCGACAAACTCATGGTTGGGCAGACGGAATCGTGGTGGGGCTGCCACCCGTTGATAGTGGACGCTCGTGACCTGGCGGTCCTCATTTCCACCGATTTCCTCGAAGTATCTCGAAGTCTGCGGGCAGTCATTACCAAAAAACACTTTGTCCTGCAGTTGTTGAGAAGGTGGTCGCGCATCCCCTGATTTGGCAGCACCGACGAGATTGCGCTGATCCCCTGCGTGGCCAGCACGCACATGCAGCGGAACTCCCGTGCGCGATCTAGAAAATAGGCGTCGCTGCTGCGTCCCTTCGGGCTCAGCGTGGTATGGAACTCGTCCATCACGTAGAGGATCGGGCGGATCTGGTTGATGTCGCGCTGCTGGTCGCCCTCCGAAATCACGAGGTGATGACGCTGGAGGATCCGCTCGCAAAGCGCTTTCTTCACAACCATCCGGAAGGGGTCGGCTGCCGCCCGGTATACCACTGGGCTCAGACTCACGATGAGCAGAAGTCCGTCGTCAATGACATTTTCAGGGATCAGCCTTCGATTGCCATCTCCTGGCTGAAAAATCTCCTGCAGATCCGGTTGCGAGAACTGTGCGATGTAGTTTCTAGCCATATTTGCGATCGTGCCCCAGGTCCTGGGTTTTGTCGGGCTCGGTAGAATGGAGTTTGGATTGCATGCTTCATCTCTCAAATAGGCAATCAGCCCGCCGACGCGCCAAAAAAGATTTCCGCCTAACAAAAGATTCTTCGATTTTATGAGGCGCTGCGTTTCCCCGTCGCCACCTACTCATTAAAGAATCCGTGTGCCTCAACTCCTCCCACGTGGACCGTGCTGTCGAAATTCTTTCGGCGCGGAGATCATGAGGAGCCGAAGCCTCCGGCGATCTCACAAATCATTTGGCGCAGAAAAAGCCACTCGGCCTATTTGATAGGAACAACATGCCATGCACGTTTTTTGACAGCTTACTAAACCAAATGCCGCCGCTTGAGGAAAACCAATTCCAGCTTTAAGAAAACCGATTTATTTGAAACTTAAAGAAAACAAGG
>Ga0247844_1000165_pt1 | contig 138882 bp, 133 predicted proteins | sample LaCtaG_FD_192421 | JGI IMG/M metagenome (GOLD analysis project Ga0247844, IMG submission 192421) | Freshwater microbial communities from meromictic Lake La Cruz, Castile-La Mancha, Spain - LaCruzMarch201714.5m_1 | ecosystem: Environmental > Aquatic > Freshwater > Lake | place: Spain...
GTTTCCTGATTCTGGGCAATCACGAAATGCTCGACAGCCAGCGCCAGGACTTGGGCGGTCTTTGATTGTGGGAGCAAGCCCGCGCTGATCAAGACATTGGTGTCTATGACGATGTACGCAGGCTTAGTCTTCATTGAGCAGACGCGTTACATCGTCTTCTGTCAAGCCCTCCTCGGCCGCTTGATTGCTCATTTTCCCGAGGTGTTGGCGCATCGCCTCTCCCGCATCTTTGCCACGAAGCGAATAGCTCTCGCTGATCAGCGCAGCAACATGCAAGGGAATGGTTTGGGTAGTTGCCTTGTAGTCTTCGTAAGACATGACGACAGCCACAGGTCGGCCTCGGCGGGTGACTGCGATAGGCTGTCGCTGGGATGCGTCAATGAGTGTTCCAAATTGGCTTTGGGCAGCAAGAGAGGTCATTGTGAGCATGTTCATCGCTCCATATATTAGGTGTTACACCCATAATAGCTGTTTCAAACTCTATATCAATTCTAACCTGCCTTCAAACTATTCCCCAACTTTCGGCCTTTCTGGCCGTAACGCTGGAGGTGCACTTCATGGTTCCTGACAGCGACGACAGGCGCTACGCGTGTCGGCGCCCTGGGAAATTGACCTTGCTGCTCTCGCGGTGCTCAGGCCAGTCGGCCTATTTTTTGCCGAGCATCTGCCAAGTGCGTATGCAGCGCCTCCAGGCAGGGTTGGAAGGCCGCACTGAACCGGGTATCGCTAAGCAATCCAGCCAGATAGGTCTGCGCCAGCTCACGTGCCGCCCGCCAGCTTGCCCCATCCACAGCCGGATGAATGTGCGCGGATGACACCCTATCTATCACCACACCGCCTGCGGTGGGGCTGAAAGCCATGGGCAGCATGTCATAGGCAGGGCTTAAGGCATAGGGTCTTCCCTGGTCGCTCACAAACGACAGGTTACCGGCGTGCATGTCGGTATTGCCAATCAGGGTCCCAAAGGCGTACAGCAGTGTCGCGCCCTCATGCGCCTGTGCGGTGATGACCTTTTGTCTGGCCAGCTCAGCCGTCACTACCGGCCACGGTGCCGTCGCTTTCCCGACAAATTCCCCATCCAGAGCAGCCAATGACATCAGGGCACGTCGGCCAAGAGCGCCGACCCGGTCAAACCGGTCTAGCGCCAAAAAACGTTGCACCCCAACGTCCACCACATTTGATACAGCCGTTGGCACCCCAGCTGCAGCCAGCGTCTGCAAAGCCAGATGCTCGGCCAGCAGCAAGTCGCGCCAGCGTGCCGCAATGGGGTTGTCATCGGCGACTGAAAACTTGACCAAAACATGGCCTCTGTCGGCCCAAGTACAAAACTTGGGCTGCTCGCCGCCCGCTGATGACCAAGTTTCCCCTGCGGTGAGCGCCTCAGTTGCCAGGTGCGGGTAATGGTGGGCACCCGCCGCCACAGGTGCAGTGGCGTTGACGAACCGGTCCCGGGCCAGATCTCCCAGCAGCACATTGCCAACCGCGTCGCCCCCGCAGAGCAACAGGGCACGCAGTGCATCGGTGTCACGCCAGTGCCGAACGTCAGAAGGCAAGCCCAAGCTGGTTGCATGTTGACGCGCATAGGCGCGCCCAAGAAAACCTTGGGGACGCATGTCGGTTAACCACCAGGGCAAGCCAGCGTGATAGCTGGTCTGACCATTAGCGTCCCGCATCACAAATCCGTCGGGCCTGACCGGCGTGAGCTGCCCCAGCGCTTCGATTTGGCCCGCTGCATTGACACGGTAGACCGGCATGTCGGGCAGTCCCCGAAAATTGTCCCGCAGCGCGTACTGCGTGGAACGTGCAGCGCCCCATGTAACGATTTCTCCATGCATGGACGCCAAATCTCGCGCCAGGGTCGGTCGGGTGACGCCAAGGCCAGTACACAAGGCGCCTGAGGGAACGGGGCCTGCCGCCAGCGCGGTACGGATTTGGGCAATGCGGTCCATGGTGAGACGCCTATAAACAATTTATGTAACGATATTTATTACAATTTTATCTGGCTGCGGGGTTTACTGCAGAGGCTCACCGCTATTTGAAGTCAAATCGGGCTCTAGCCCCCGTATTCATTGGGCTCATAGCTATGATTTATATAGCGATTACGGCGTGTTAGGCACATCTTTACCGCAGTCGCTCCCCGCTTGACGACAAGCTTGGCTGAATCTATGAGCGGCCTATGACCTGCAGGGCGCCGACCGGGTGGCACCCAATTACCCCTGCCACAGCGCTGGCCGAGCACTGGCTGACAGAATCCAGCCCATGGATTCTTTGTCACAGATTGCGCTGGGCGCTGCCGTCGGTGTCGCCGTCATGGGCCGGCGAACCGCCGTGTGGAAGGCCGCCGCCTGGGGCGCGGTGGCCGGCACTCTGCCGGACCTCGATGTCATCATCGACCATGGTGACCCCATTCGCAACATGGTTCTGCACCGGGCCGAGACCCATGCCCTGTTCTGGCTCACGCTGTTCTCGGTGCCGTTTGCGGCGCTGGTCGCCAGGCTTAATGGCGAGTGGTCCATGTGGCGGCGCTGGTGGCTGGCCATGTGGCTGGCACTCGTCACGCACCCACTGCTGGACGCGATGACGGTGTACGGCACGCAGCTCGCGCTGCCGTTCTCGAATCATCCGTATGGCGTGGGCAGCGTCTTCATCATTGATCCGCTGTACACCGTGCCGCTGCTGGTCGGCGGCATTTGGGCCCTGGTCAGCCGCGGTGGCAGACGCGGGTTGGCGGCCAATGCCGTGGGACTGGCCATCAGCACCGCGTACCTGGGCTGGACCTTCGCTGCCCAGCAACACGTCGAGAACATCGCGCGCGCGTCACTCGTGCAACAAGGGCTGCAAGCTGAGCGGTTGCTGGTATCACCCACCGCCTTCAACTCGCTCTTGTGGCGCGTACTGGTGATGGAAGGTGGCAATTACCACGAAGGTTTTTATTCCTTGCTCGATACCGATCGCACCGTCCGGTTCGATCGCTTCGACCAAGGCGCTGCGTTGGAGCGCGAACTGCCGCCCATCGACGGCGTACAGCGCATCGCGTCGTTCAGCCATGGTTTCTACAAGTTGCATCAGGACGGCTCGAGCGTCTTGATCACCGACCTGCGCATGGGCCAGGAACCGGCCTATGTCTTCGCCTTCGCAGTGGCGCAGCGGCTCAGTCCGCCGGTGCCTTTGGCCCGGATCGAGCAGATCGCGGCCCGACCCGACCTTGCGCGTGGGCTGCCCTGGTTGTGGCGGCGCGCACTGGGCGAGCCGCTGCCGCCGCCACGCTGAGAACGCGCTGCCTGATCGTCCGTACGGATAACCTTCAGCGGCCTATTCGGCGGGCGTTACCCGATTTCAAACAAGCTCGTGACCCAGCGCCTTTAGCTTGCTGGCCAGATGGGCAATGTGGGCCGGCCCCACCTCACAGCAACCGCCCACGATCGTTGCCCCCATCCCCACCCACAGCATTGCAAACTCGGCATATTTCTCAGGCGTCATATCGTGGCGGTGGGTCAGTTCCTTGACTGTCGGCGCATCTTTCAGGAAATTCTCTGAGATATGGGTGAAGCCATTGGCATAGGCGCCAAAGGGCAGGCCCAGCGCCTTCAGCGCGCCCAAAGTCGCCGCCATCGCCTCGGGAACCGAGCAATTGGCCAGAACCGCCGCCACCGGATAGCGCGCCACCACCGCCGCCAGACCCGAGACCGGCTCGCCCGAGCGCAGCTTCGTCCCGTCATGATCATCAACCGAGACCGACAGCCAGACTGGCCGCCCCGAGGCTTGCGCCCCTTTGGCCACGGCTTCTGCCATCGACAGCGAGGCCATGGTCTCGCACAGGATCATGTCCACATGCGGCCCCAAAATCCGCGCCACCTCGGCATATTTCGGCGCAGCCACCTCGACCGGTTCGGCCAGATCGGGTCGATAGGAGGCCTTCAGCGGCCCGATCGACCCTGCAATCCGCACGTTCTTTCGTTGACCCTTAGCCTCATGAGCCTCGACCAGGGCGCGCAAGTGCAGCGCATGGAAGAGGTGATCCAGGTCGACGCGTTCCAGCCGGTCGTGATGGATGGCATAGGTGTTGGTTGTGGCCACCGTGGCCCCGGCGTTGAAGTAATCCTCGTGGATCTCGCGCACCATGCCGGGGTGGTCGATCATGACCCGCGTCGCCCACAAGGGCGTCGGCTCGTCGCCCGACCGCGCCAGCAGTTCTTGCCCCATTCCGCCGTCCAACAATGTGATCTTGGCCATGTCGCTCTCCTGCTTTTTTCTGCACCATCTACGCCGTATGCCTGAAGTTTAAGGGTTTGATCGGAGGTCTCCGATGGGCCACGCCCGGCCATGGATGACGAAACCGTCCCTGCCCCGGAGTTTGGCCTTTCCCCCGGCGCCATCTCGGACAACCTGCGAGGCGCTGAAAAGCTCAACGCGAAGACGATTCAAAAGGAAAATGCGCCGCTGGCGATGGCTGCATGACGGACACTGGGCAGAAAAGGGCGCTGCGGTGCTGGGCATGGCGCAGTACTGATGGGCCTAAGGGTCTGCTGGCAACGGCAAGCCTCGCGGATTGCCGTAATGCACGAAGCTCAACGCAAATTGGGCAGCCGACCCAGCCGCAAGAACTGGGTTTCTCCATTGGTGCCATCGACGCCGTCGTTGTCGGTAATAGCGAACGCGTTGCCGGCTGCGTCGACCGCAAAACTCTCCACCTTGTCAAGCACAATGCCTCGCGGCTTTTGCAGATCAGGCACCAGGTCACGCACCATGCGCTTGCTGACCACCGGCACTTGACTGGCGCCCACTGCTGCAGGCACCAGGCCTGCCACAGAAAACGCGCGCAGCGTCTTGAGTGATTTGTCGCCAAACTGGTTGTCGCGCTCGATCACCACAAATTCATTGGGGCCGACTGCGGTTATTTCTGACAAACCGACCCAGCTGTCCGCTGCCGTGGTTTTGTCCAGCGGGTAGTGCAACACACCCCATGCCTTGCTAGAGGGCTGGTATCGCAATATTTTGGTGAAGCCTTGAGGATCGTTTTTCCATTCGCGTTGTACTGCAATCCACACCACCTCGTCTGCGCCGGCGCCAGTGCGGGAAACACCTTCAAATCCAAAACGCACCGCCTGGCTGGCCAGTGCTTCTGGCAGTTCAATTTCTTCCTCTACTTCGCCCTTGGCCGAAACACGCAATAGCAAGTTTTTCGCGGTGCTATCTTTTTTGGCTGGGTCACCTTCCGACGCGATCCAGAAACTGCCGTCCGCACGCTGGGAAATGCCTTCTGCATCGTAGCTGGCAGGCTTGCCGCCCTTGGTGACGGTGATCTCGTTGGTAATGAGCGCCGGGGTGACGTTGGCATCAATTTGCAAAATGCGGGTGGTTGAGTAGGCGCTGTCCGTCACTGCCCACAAGTGGCCCGGCTGCTGAATATCTGCCGAAGTTCCGGAGATGGCGCCCCAGGCGATGGGCGTGCCTGCCGGCGTATCTTTGGATATTAATGTCGGGTAGTTGGCAGGCGCGTTGCTTCGCTGGTAAATGGATACAGAGGCGCGTGCTGCACCGTCTGTCTCTGAGGCCACGACCAAGAGATTGCGCTGCGCAATAGCCAGCAGACCCTCCGGACCTGTGCCCGCGGGCAGCGCTTGCAAGAACTTAGGTTCCTTGCTGGGACCCAGATCCAACCACACGCTAATGAGGGAAGAGCGCTCCGAGCCGATAAAGATCAGACGGTCTTTGCCGAATACGCCCACTTCTGCGCTCTCGGGCTCATTGCCCTTGGCGGCAGAACGACGCTCGGGGTAGTGGCCCAGACGGATGGCCAGGTGGTCCAGCACGGCGCCACTGTCGAACTCCACCTTACCGTCAATATTGATGATGGAAAAACTGCGGGAACCCCCTTTGTAATCGCCCTCGTTGGCCGTTACAAAACGAGTGTCATCGAGCCATGCCACCGCATCGGGCTCACGCAGAACGCCCGTGGTGGATTCCGAGGGATTGATGACGCCGTCGCGCTTGAGATCGACTTGCTTTAAGTTGACCGAGCCCGCCGAGAAGTGGCGCACTACCTGGCGCTTGGCCACGTCGATGAGCACAAGGTGGTTATTTTCTTGCAGCGACACCACGGCCATGCCTTTGGCATTGACTTTGACAAACTCGGGTTCCGGGTCGGTGGGGGCGATCGCTGCCAGACCCGTCAGGTCGATGGGATGCGCTCCGGTGCAGTCGGGAACGCCGTTTTTAATCGGAAGAATCGTGACATTGCCAGCGGGCAGTTGGGGAATGGCGCCTTTGTTGAGTGCTTCGTCACGCTGGTTTTCCATCACCACGACGATGTTGCGGCCCATTTTGTCGAGTGCCACCGAGTCCGGCTGGCCCTGCAGATTGCATTTGTCAATGACTTTGCGGGTGGCGATATCGATAGTCACCAGGTGACCCTCGGGCTGATAAAAAAGCTTGGAGGCATCGACTGCCGCCATGATTTTGCCGCCCAAGATAACCACCGAGGTGGGCTCACCGTCTACCGGTATAAAACCAGCCGGCTGCGGGCTGGCCGGGTTGGTAATGTCAATCAGGCCGATGCCCTGCTGTTCGCCGTCGGTGTAGGCCAAAAGGCGGCCGTCTTCACTGGCTGCGATGATTTCAGCAATCGACTTTTTGCTGACCGCGCGGCCTGCGGGTACGTTGCGAAATGCTTCAAAGGTGGCAATTCGGTTGAAATTCTCGGTCTGCCCTTGTGCATGTACGGGCAAATAGGCTTGCGCACACGCGATGAGCATTGCAGCCGGAATGAAAGTTTTGATCCGATTCATAAGATTTACCTTTTGGTTTTTATCGCCAATTGACCACATTGGTTTAACCTTCAAAGGTAGCAAGCAAATATTACATTTCCGTGACTTGGTTGTGAAGTGGTCAACGTCCTAAAACGTGCCATCTATACCGGCCGGATCAGGCCAAAGGTGTCGATGAAATGCAGGCTGTGGCCGACGCGTTGAGTCTGATGGCCAACGTCCATTCACACAAATCCGTACCCAGTAGTCACACAAAACTGACCCTGCGTTAACAAAGGATTGGGTGCTGTCGTAGAGGAAGGTAAATGTGTCACTGCCGTTTTCCAGGACAAGCAAAACGTCCCCGAGGCCATATGGGTGCTGGACTTCAGGATTGCTACGCAGACCGCTCGGATGTCTGCGCTGCCTGGAGACGCGCTGCATGGGGCCTTCTCTAAAGCCATTCATTTGATGCTTGTTTGCATAAATGTATTACAATTATGGGACTAGAATTTGCCTAACTTTTTCGTATACAAGGATTTGGCCATGCATGCCACTACGCTTTCATTTCGTGCCGGCAACGACTTTGCCGATGAGGTACGCACGCTAGCCGGCCTCGTGGGACTCAAGAGTTCGGACTACATCCGACAAGCGGTCTTGGAGAAAAACGAACAGGTCATGGCGCAGCGCATTGCCGCACTCTCCAAAGAGCTCTCGGCTGAGCATCTGGCCTTCAATGAGTCCTTGGACGAGAGTCTTCAAGATGGCCTTGATTAAGGTCCTGCGCGGGGAAATTTGGGGGGTCAACCTCGAACCTCAAACGCACAAGGAAGAACCCGGCAAGCGCAATCGCCCGGCCCTTGTCATCCAAACCGACATCTTGAATAAGAGCGGTCATCCAACCACCGTGGTGGTGATGGGAACCACCAGCGTGAAGCGGGATAAGGACTACTTTCCTCTGCGTGTAGCATTGGTCAACCAGAGCGGTTTGGCGCAGGAGACGGACCTGCTGATTGATCAAATTCGCGCCATCTCCAACCGAAGACTCATGGGTACCAAGCCCTTGGCAACCCTCAGTGTGAATCATCTGAAACGGGTTGAAGATGCGCTTAGGTTGCTCATTGGGCGGTGAGGCGCTGACCTCAGGTTAGCGCCTCACCAAGCAGTTACGATTGACGGTGGAAATGCCGTGATGCGGTCCTAGAGATTTGCTGTCAAACGAACTAAAGTTTATACGTTTGTCCTAGGGATGCTCTGAACAACCCGCCCCCGAATCAGGTAGCGGCCATCCAGTTGTCAGATTGTGGAATTGCGGTTTCAAACCTTTGACGCTGCCCCGTTTTCCTTGGCCCTTTGGTGATGTGGCACCCCTTTGCCGCCCCAGACCCCTGATTTCGGGCGCACTCATGCCCCCGCACCCATCAATTTGTGCCGCACCATCCACAGGTTCGACAGCGCAAACAAGGTCTTGAGGTGCGCCGTGTTCTTCGCAAGCCCCCGGTAGCGCACCTTCACAAAGCCGAACTGGCGCTTGATCACTCTAAAAGGGTGTTCCACTTTGGCCCGAATTGCGGCCTTGAGCTTTTCTGCCTTGTCGATCAGGGCATCCGCCTCGTCGTCTTTGTTGAGTGCTCTGCGCTTGCCCGGGCGCATGGCCACGTGCCAGGTGACATCGCCCTTGGCATCGGCGCGTTTGTCGATCCCGCGGTAGCCCGCATCACCAAAGGCCACGCTCTCCTGGCCGTGCAGCAGGGTGTTGCCCTCGGCAATGTCAGCCACATGGCCTGCGGTACCACGCACGCTGTGCACTAGGCCGGAGTCGGCATCAGCGCCGATGTGGGCCTTCATCCCGAAGTACCATTGATTACCCTTCTTGCTCGAATGCATCTCGGGGTCTCTAGCCTTGTCTTGGTTTTTGGTAGAGGTGGGTGCTGCGATCAAGGTGGCATCAACCACGGTGCCGGTCTTGAGCAGCAGACCACGCTGGCTCAGAATGCCGTTGACCACGCCCAGCACCTGCTCGGCCAGTTTGTGTTTCTCCAGCCGGTGGCGTGGACTTGGGGTTTTGCCAAAGCGCAGGATGGTGGACTCATCAGGCAGCCGGGTGAAATCGGGCAGCTGTGCAAATTCCCGGTACAGGGGCACATCGAAGAAGGCTTCTTCCATGGCCGGATCAGACAGGGTGAACCACAGCTGCAGGAAGTGTGTGCGCAGCATGGTCTCCAAGGGAAAGGGCGGTCGGCCATTCTTGCCTTCCGGGTATTACGGCGCAATGAGTGCGACCAATTCAGCCCAAGGCACCACCCGCTCCATCTGTTCTAGGAACTCGGCTTTGCGGGTTTTCTTAACGTTCAGGCTCAGGGGTAAGGCGGCTTGTTTCATGCTATGCATTTTATAGCAAAAGAGGGGTTCCTAAAAGACGTGGCTGGGGGTTTTGCAGAGGTTCCCTAAAGGCCTCGGTCAAACATTCGGCTTTCAGTGCGCTCATTAGATCTGCAGGAATCACCGCTGGCGATGGCTGCATGACGGACACTGGGCAGAAATGTGCGCTGCGGTGCTGGGCATGGCGAAGGCCACCGATGGCTTGCAGCCATTGCCGACCAAAGGCCTGCGCCACCGGCGCTGCCAACCACCTCCCCCCACCTTGTTGACAACACCCCGCCCTTTTGATATCTTTAAGATATCTATTTTCAAAGGAGCCAGAAATGAAAGCTGCAGCAGCCCAGATCGCCTTCCGTTATCGCCCGCAAGACAGCGCAACTGGCGTGACCCGCACAACGACCAAACGTCTGGCTGATGTATTGGGTGTTGACGAAACGCAAGTGATTCACCTGGCGCTGCATGAGCTGGCCACCAAGTTCCTGCCTCAATACGAGGCAGATGAGGGAGCTTTGACCAAAGCCCAACTCAATCAGGTTAAAAAATCAGCCCTCAAGACCAAAGGCGGCACTGTCCGCAGCAGTCTGTTTGAATTGGAAAACACCTGATGCGCTGGTGGCCGGAACCCACGGCTGGCGAAATCGTCTGGTGCCATTTCCCTGACAACATTCACCCCAAACCAAAACCACGCCCCGGCCTCCTTGTTTCGACCAAGGAAGATGGCGAAGGCATGATTTTCGTGAGCGTGGCGTATGGGACCAGCCAAAAGACGGACCGTCTCATCAGCGGGGAATTTAGAATCGCAAAGAGCGAGCAACCGAGTGCATATACCAGCGCCGGTTTGAGCTTTGATACCAAATTCGACCTAAGAAACGTTCTTGAGCTCCCGTTCAACGACGCCTACTTCTCGGTCCCACCGCATGCGCCACACGGCCAAATCCCAAAACTAGGAACTCTGCATCCGAGCATGGTCCGGATTGCCGCCACCGCTTTTGCGGCAGCAAGTAAATAGAGGCAGTCATGGCTGCGAAGCCAGATTGACAGCGAGTACAGCAGGCGCTGCTGGCAGAAGGCTTGGCGAAAGAATTTGCATGACGCAGGTTCTGCGGGCGGGTGTCCAAATGCTACTTAATTTATAGCTAGAAACGCTTATTGCACAAGGGCTAGAGCCTTATTTCGTGCATCAACTTGCCGAAAGCCGCATTCCTGTCGAGGACGTGCCTGTCGAGGCCATTTCCTGATCTAATTTATTGACTGTTAGCTAGATGCCGCGCCATCTATCAATTTCATGCGGAATGACCTCAAAGAGCATGACGGCGCTTGGCATGTGCGAATTAATGACCAATGGCGACTGACTTTCAAATGGGGCGATGCTGGGCCGTATGACGTGTTGATCGAAGACCCACACTGAGCGGCGAGTTTTTTTTAGGAATTAAAGGAATGCATCATGTTTAAGAACGGTATGCGGCCTGTCCACCCTGGCGAGATCCTGCTGGAGGACTACATCAAGCCCCTGGGTATCAGTGTGCGGGCACTGTCGTTGGCCCTGCATGTCCCGTATTCGCGTCTGCGCGAAGTCGTGGATGGCAATCGCGGTGTGTCAGCGGATACCGCCCTGCGCCTGGAGCGCTATTTCGGCAGCGAGGCCCAAGGGTGGCTGAATCTACAAACAGCCTATGACCTGCGAGTCGCTGAAAAGCTCAACGCGAAGACGATTCACAAAGAAATTGCACCGCTGGCGATGGCTGCATGACGGACACCGGGCAGAAAAGGACTCGGCGACGCTCGACATGGCGTAGGTCTGTGTTGGTCTCGCTCTTGGCCAAGTAGCAATGGAATGCTTCGGCCAAATCCAGTCCCAACATCAGGATTTCCGGGGTGGTCTGAAGGCTGTCAGAAGATGCGACAACTTAAATGATGTTTCAGCCTCTGAGGCTTTCAAGCGGCAAGCCGTCGGCGCTTCAGCCAAATGAAGCTCTCCAACCCTTCCCGCAGCGACTCACCTATAGCCCTACCAAGCAGGGGCGGCACCGCATTGCCCACTTGCCGCCCTTGTGCTGACTTCGAACCATGGAAAACCCAATCATCCGGAAACGATTGGATGCGCGCTGACTCTCGGACGGTAAGCTGTCGCGGGAGACTATAGTGAATGGGCGGATGGAAGCCGGCAAGGTGATTGCCTTTTGGTCCATGTCCACCGCCAGCCCTAATTGTCGGGCTTGGCCGGTCAGAGAAAATTCGACCTCGACGGTAATTGGGATCAACCTCGCCCTCCTTCAGCTTATCCCATCGCTCAACAACTGCAGGCGCGTGGTTGTTAGGTGAATGATTGTGTACGCCCTGCGTACGCTTTATCAGGTCGCCGATCGCATCCTGCGCGCTGACGAACTTTCTCGCCGGATTAGGCCTTGGAAGCTCAGGCTTCCAACCCAGGCCGGCGAGCAGAATCAGCCTCTTTCTATGCTGGGGTACACCGAAATCAGCTGCATCGAGGAGACCATACGTAACGGTATAACCTAGGTCGCGCAACTGGTGAATGAATTCATTGACGTGATGGGCATTCTTCTTGTTGGCCATGCCAGCGACATTTTCAAGAAGCAAAGCCAGTGGACGCACTTTTTCCACAATGCGGAAATATTCGCGCCAAAGAAAGTTTCTTGGGTCATCGGGATTGCCCTTGCCGGCGGTGCTGAATCCCTGGCATGGCGGGCCGCCAACAACCAAGTCGAAATTTCCAACGGGATCGTAATTACGAACGTCCCCTTCAAAGACTTCCCAGTCCGCGCGATTTGCGCGCAATGTCTTGCACGATTCTGGATCGTTATCGACACATGCGGTTGTGTCAAGCCCCGCCATCTCTAAGCCAATGTCGAGCCCGCCACCGCCACTGAAAAGCGAAAGAACAGTGAACTTGTTATCTGCCATGGATGACAACTCCAAAAAAGATTCAATAACTGGGTTTATATCCAGTTATTGTATCGTTAGTTAACCAGCCAGTGCACGATTTATTGCTTCTTCGTACACACCGCTTGGTGGCAGGTTGCTGGGTGAAGTAAAAGCCATTGCCACTTGGTCTACCGTGGTGATGAAGTTTCCTTGCTTTTCGATCGAACGGGTTACCCCATCCTCCGTCGGGGCCCCGATCCCATACCATGCAAAAGACAGGGCGCCTGATTGAAGTTTGTAGTCCAAAAGACTATTTCCGAGACGTTCCCGTATCTTGTCGTACACCTGGGTCGGGCAGACAAAAAACAGGCCCTTGGTGCAAAGCGGCTCACGTCTAAGCACGTGCCCCTTGTAGATCAATTGGGGAAGAATGCGTTTGTTGACATTTTCCCAGTTAAAGCCAGCGGTGCTAATTGACGTGTAAGGCTCATTCTGAAGATATGCAATACGTTCAGCTTGATAGTTTCCGGTAGTGTCAATCGACTGGACCTCGATTGCAACAAAGCTCTCGACTTGCCCGTTTGCGTGCAGTTTGGCGAGAATCCAGTCCACGAAGTAGCTGCCGGAGTCGGCGCGATTGGGGAGCCTGAGCTCACCGCCCCACCGTTTGCCGAACACTGCCACCGTCGCCTTTCCTGCATCAGTATTGACGGCTAGCTGTGCTGTAGCTGAGCTGCCCGCCACCAAGACAACGTCTGGACCAAAAGCAATGGTGGCAACGTCGGTCAGGATCTTGTAGTCTTGCGCATACAGTCGATTTGGGCAGCAAATCACGGGGCCGGAGCGCGACGGCTTTAGGGTACACGCACCGCTCTTTTCACCACGATTTAGGGTCTTGGTGCATGTTGCCCCCACAAATGGGCACTTACGATCGGCCCGTGCAGATACAGCTGCCGGGCTCTGATCGCTGGGTGCATATCCGAAAAACTCGACGATGTTAGTGGCCATGTGTTCAGCTCGCGCGCCGAGGCCGGCTACGCGGTAACTTTCTGTTGATGCTGCATCGACTCAAACGTCAATATTCCCCGCCCTCAGCGCATTGGTCTCAATAAAGTCGCGCCGCGGCTCCACGTCGTCGCCCATCAGCATGGTGAAGACGCGGTCGGCCTCGATGGCGTCGTCAATCTGCACGCGCAGCAGGCGGCGCACGGTGGGGTCCATGGTGGTTTCCCACAGTTGGGCCGGGTTCATCTCGCCCAGGCCCTTGTAGCGTTGGCGGCTGGTGGCGTGTTCGGCCTGGGCAATCAGCCAGGCCATGGCGCTGCGGAAGTCGCTCACGCGCTCTTCTTTTTGCCGCTCGCCCTCGCCGCGCATCACCCGCGCGCCCTCGCCCAGCAGGCCCTTGAAGGTGTTGGCGGCTTCGGCCAGCGCGGCGTAGTCGGCGCCGTGCACAAAGTCTTGCGTCAGCACGCTGCTTTTCACGTTGCCATGGTGGCGCCGGCTGATGCGCAAAATGGGTTTGTCGGTGCGCACATCGAACTCGCCCGCCACTTCGGCGTCTGGCAGGCGGGCCTGCAGCGCGGCGGCGGATGCCTCAGCGTCGGCCACGGTGTCCAGGTTCAGCGCCACGCCGTCCGCCACAGAGCGCAGGGCCTCGGCGTCCATAAAGTTGCGCAGCCGGGCAATCACGGCCTGGGCCACCTGGTGTTTGCGGGCCAGCTCGGCCAGCGTGTCGCCGGCCAGCGTGCTGCCCTGCGCGCCGCCGGTAAACACCGAGGCGTTGACGAGCGCAATGCGCAGCAAAAAAGTGTCTAGCGCGCTGCCGTCTTTCAGGTACAGCTCTTCTTTGCCGGCCTTCACCTTGTACAGCGGCGGCTGGGCGATGTAGATGTGGCCGCGCTCCACCAGCTCGGGCATTTGCCGGTAAAAGAAGGTCAGCAGCAGGGTGCGGATGTGGGCGCCGTCCACGTCGGCATCGGTCATGATGATGATGCGGTGGTAGCGCAGCTTGGCCACATTAAAGTCGTCACTGCCGGTGCTGCCGCCGGCCTTGCCGATGCCGGTGCCCAGGGCGGTGATCAGCGTCAAAATTTCATTGCTGGTCAGCAGCTTTTCGTAGCGGGCTTTTTCCACGTTCAAAATCTTGCCGCGCAGCGGCAAAATAGCCTGAAACTTGCGGTCGCGCCCCTGCTTGGCGCTGCCGCCGGCCGAGTCGCCCTCCACGATGTAAATCTCGCACAGCGCCGGGTCTTTTTCCTGGCAGTCGGCCAGCTTGCCGGGTAGGCCCATGCCATCCAGCACGCCCTTGCGCCGGGTCATGTCGCGCGCCTTGCGGGCGGCTTCGCGGGCGCGCGCCGCCTCAATGATTTTGCCGACGATGATCTTGGCGTCGTTAGGGCGCTCTTGCAGGTAGTCAAACAGCAGCCGGCTCACAATGTCTTCCACCGGGCCGCGCACTTCGCTGCTTACCAGCTTGTCTTTGGTCTGGCTGCTGAACTTGGGCTCGGGCACCTTCACGCTCAGCACGCAGGTCAGGCCCTCGCGCATGTCGTCGCCAGTCACCTCCACCTTGGCTTTTTTGGCCAGCTCGCTGTCGTCAATGTATTTGTTGATAACGCGGGTCATGGCGGCGCGCAGGCCGGTCAGGTGGGTGCCGCCGTCTCGCTGCGGGATGTTGTTGGTAAAGCACAGCACCTGCTCGTTGTAGCCGCTGTTCCACTGCATCGCCACTTCAACGCCGATGTTGGTGCCCTGGTCGCTCTGCCGGTCACCCATGGCGTGGAAGATGTTGGGGTGCAACACCGTCTTGCCCTTGTTGATGAAGTTGACAAAGCCCCTGACGCCGCCGGCGCCGGCAAAGTCGTCTTCCTTGCCGGTGCGCTCGTCTTTGAGGCGGATGCGCACACCATTGTTCAAAAAGCTCAGCTCGCGCAGGCGCTTCGCCAAAATCTCGTAATGGAACTCGTTGTTTTGCTGAAAGATGTCGGTATCCGGCAAAAAGTGCACCTCGGTGCCGCGCTTTTCGGTTTCGCCAATCACCTTCATGGGGGACACCGGCACGCCGTTCACTTCTTCGGTGATGCGGTTTTGCACAAAACCTCGGCTGAACTCCATGGCGTGCACCTTGCCATCGCGCCGAATGGTCAGGCGCAGCATCTTTGACAGCGCGTTGACGCAGCTCACGCCCACGCCGTGCAGGCCACCCGAGACCTTGTAGCTGTTCTGGTTGAACTTGCCGCCGGCGTGCAGCTCGGTCAGGGCAATCTCGGCGGCCGAGCGCTTGGGCTCGTGCTTGTCGTCCATCTTGATGCCGGTGGGGATGCCGCGGCCGTTGTCCACCACGCTGATCGAGTTGTCGGAGTGGATGGTGACCAGGATGTCGTCGCAATGGCCGGCCAGTGATTCGTCAATCGAGTTGTCCACCACCTCAAACACCAGGTGGTGCAGCCCGGTGCCGTCAGAGGTGTCACCGATGTACATGCCGGGGCGCTTGCGCACGGCCTCCAGCCCTTCCAGGATCTGGATCGAGCCCTCGCCATAGGCCTCCGAGGCACCGGCCTGGTGCGCGTCAATGGTGGGCTGGAAGTTGGAGCTGTCGACACTTCCCTCACCGGTGTTCACGGCGTCGGCCTCTGTGGGCGGGGTTGCGGCAGGCTTGTGGTCTTCGGTCATGGCTAACTTAAGGTGGGTTTCGGTGTGATGCAGGTTGTCTGGCGGCATCAAATGCGCATTGGCATCACGACATACTTGAACGTGGCGTTGTCGGGGATGGTGAACAGCGCCGAGCTGTTGCCGTCCGACAGCTCAAGCTTGACCATGTCTTGGCTCATGTTGCTCAGGGCGTCGATCAGGTAGGTGACATTGAAGCCGATCTCGATGGTGTCGCCACCGTAGTCGATGTCGAGCTCATCCACGGCTTCTTCTTGTTCGGCATTGTTGGAGGCCACGCGCAGGCAACCGGGTTCGACGCTAAGCCGCACGCCCTTGAACTTGTCGCTGGTGAGAATGGCGGTGCGCTGTAGCGTGGCCAGCAGGGCGGCACGGCCGAGCGTGATGCTGTTGCGGTGGTTCTTGGGGATGACACGGTTGTAGTCTGGGAACTTGCCCTCCACCAGCTTGGTGACAAACTCCATGCTGCCAAAGCTGAACTTGGCCTGGTTATTGGCAAACTGCAGGTCGATCGCGCCTTCGGCGTCGCTCAGCAGCCGCTGCAACTCAAGCACCGTCTTGCGTGGCAGGATGACTTCTTGCCGGGGTACCTCAATATCCAGCGTGGCAGAGGCAAACGCCAGGCGGTGGCCGTCGGTGGCCACCAGGCTCAGCTGCTTGCCTTCGGCCACAAACAAAATGCCATTCAGGTAGTAGCGGATATCGTGCACCGCCATGGCAAACGCCACCTGGCTCAGCAGGTCTTTCAGGGTTTTTTGTGGCACGCTAAACATCGGGCCAAAGTTGGCGGCTTCTTGCACCAGAGGGAAATCCTCAGCGGGCAGGGTCTGCAGCGTGAACTTGCTTTTGCCACCCTTGAGGATGACCTTGCTGGCGTTCGATTCGAGCGAGACGGTCTGGTCGGCCGGCATGGTGCGCAAGATATCGATCAACTTGCGTGCGCCCACCGTGGTGGTGAAGTCGCCGGTGTCGCCTTGCAACTCTGCCGTGGTGCGGATCTGGATTTCCAGATCACTGGCGGTGAGTTGCAGTGAGGCGCCCGTCTTGCGAATCAGGACGTTTGCCAGGATGGGCAGCGTGTGCCGCCGCTCCACAATGCCAGCGACCGATTGCAGAGCCGCTAAAACCTTGTCTTGTGTGGCCTTCAGGACGATCATGTCAACCTCTTCTTAAATTGCTAAATTGAATTTCATCTTGCCGTGACGGGGGCGAGGAACTGTTAACTGTATTTTCCGCTTTTTGTGACGCAGCTCAGCCATTGAGAGTTTGCTCCAAAACGTGCAGTTGCTGGTTCAGCTCGGTCAACTGTTGCCGCTCGCCGCCAATCTTGCGCACGGCGTGCAGCACGGTGGTGTGATCTCGCCCGCCAAACAATTCTCCGATTTCAGGAAGGCTTTTCTGTGTCAGCTCTTTGGCCAGGTACATCGCAATTTGCCGCGGCCGGGCAATGCTGGCCGGCCGCTTCTTGGAGTACATGTCGGCGACCTTGATTTTGTAATAGTCGGCCACGGTTTTCTGGATGTTTTCCACAGAAATCTGCCGGTTTTGAATCGACAGCAAATCGCGCAGGGCTTCACGGGCCAGCAGGATCGAAATCTCTTTTTGGTTGAAGCGTGAATAGGCCAGGATCTTGCGCAGCGCGCCTTCTAGCTCGCGCACGTTAGAGCGAACATTTTTAGCGACAAAAAAGGCCACTTCTTCCGGCATGTCGATGCCTTCAACCTGGGCTTTGTTGATCAGGATGGCCACCCGCATTTCAAGTTCGGGCGGCTCGATCGCCACGGTCAGGCCGGAGTCAAAGCGCGACACCAGCCGCTCGTGGATGTCGGCCAGCCCCTTGGGGTAGGTGTCGCTGGTCATGACAATGTGAGATTTTTTGGCCAACAGGGCTTCAAAGGCGTTGAAGAACTCTTCCTGTGTTCGCTCCTTGTTGGCAAAAAACTGCACGTCGTCAATCAACAGCAAATCCAGCGAGTGGTAACGCTCTTTGAACTCATCAAAAGTCTTGCGCTGGTAGGCCTTAACCACATCTGAGACAAACTGCTCTGCATGGATGTAGAGAACTTTGGCATTTGGCCGATCTGCAAGCAGCCGGTTGCCCACCGCGTGCATCAGGTGGGTCTTGCCCAGGCCTACGCCGCCATAGATGAAGAGGGGGTTGTACAGGTGGCCCGGCATGCCCGCCACATGCATGGCAGCAGCGCGTGCCATCCGGTTGGCACTGCCTTCAATCAGCGTGTCAAAGGTCAGCGCCGTATTGAGCCGGCTCTTCAGGCTGCCTGCGCTTGGGTCCAGGTTTGAACCAAGCTGATCCTCTTGCGGCAAAATATCGGGCGACTGAATGGTGGAGGCAGACTTGACAGGGGCTTCCTTGGGAGCAAGCGCTAACTCGAGCGCCACCGGCTGGCCCGAAAACTTCTCCAACATGTTCGAAATGCGGCTGCTGTACTGGGTTCGGACCCAATCCAGTTTGAATCGGTTGGCGACGAAAATCGTGACCTTGGAGAGGTTGTCGCTCACCTGGGCCGAGAGCGGTTTGATCCAGGTGTTGAACTGCTGTTCAGGCAACTCTTGCGCCAATTGCTCGATGCAGGCTTGCCATAAGATTCGGGCCGTTTCTCGGCTGTCGGTATCGGGGTGGCTGATGGTTGGGCCCGTGGTCATGGTGCGGATCAGCTTCTGTGGATAGATGTCATTTCGGTAGCCAAGAAGTGTAACTTATCAAGAATTTATCCACAGTTCATAAATCTACGCGAATGTGCTGCCCCGAGCGCGTTTGCAGGTGCCGACCGAGCGTGCGCATGACCATACAAAAACGCCGAATTTGCTGGTTGGTCCAAAGTTTGTGATAATGCCGGGTTCCCCTGACTTCACTTGGGGAAGAAAATGCCAGTGGTCTGCATACTCATGGAGAGTGTTTGGGCCCTGACCGAGCCCTTTAGGATTGTCATCATGAAACGCACTTACCAACCCTCCAAGATCCGTCGTGCCCGCACCCACGGCTTTCTGGTTCGCATGAAAACCCGTGGCGGCCGCGCCGTTATCAATGCACGGCGTGCCAAGGGCCGCAAGCGTCTGGCGGTCTGAGCCCGGTCGACCGGCTGACACCCGCCGCCCCGGCCCGTCTGGCGCTGCAAAAAATTGCACCGACTCAAAGCGTGGAGCGAATTTCAGGCCGTGATGTCGGCTCAAACGGCCGCACGAACGGCCCATTTTGTTTTGCACATGGCGCCGCTCGGCTCAACCGTGCCTGCTAACCCACCCAGCCTGACAGCCAGTCAGCCCCTGGCGATGCTCGCGGGTATGGCTCAGGGCTGTCTTGGCGTTGTCGTTCCCAAACGCTGGGCCAAACGGGCGGTGACACGCAACACGATCAAACGCCTGGTGTTCAGCGTCAGCCAAGACTTTGAGTCTGAGTTGCCTGTGGCGGCCTATGTGGTGCGTTTACGTTCGGGCTTTGACCGGGGTCGATTTCCCAGCGCCACGTCCGAGCCATTAAAGGCCGCCTTACGGCTAGAACTGCAGCAGCTGTTTCATGACGCGCTGGCCCGCCTGTCGGCTGCCGCCGTTCCGCGTGCCACATGATGCGCGGTTTGCTGATGGGCCTGGTCAAAGGCTATCGCCTGTTGTTGAGCCCCTGGCTTGGGTCGTCCTGCCGTTTTGAGCCAACCTGTTCGCGCTATGCCCTAGAGGCCCTTGACCGGCATGGGGCTCTGGCCGGCTCTTACCTGACCCTGGGCCGAATCGGCAGGTGTCAGCCTTGGTGCAACGGCGGCTTCGACCCCGTGCCCGAGCACAAACCCGGGCTGTTTTCCCGGCTGTTTCCTTCATCTACCCCTGAGAAGTCTTCATGAACGATATTCGCCGCACCATTTTGTGGGTGGTTTTTGGCTTTTCCATGGTGCTTTTATGGGACCAGTGGCAGGTGCATACCGGCCACAAGGCCACATTTTTCCCGGGCCCAAGCCAAACCGCGCCGGCTGCCCCTAGTGTGAGCGCGTCCGGTGCTGCCGGCGTCCCCTCATCTGTGCCAGCGCCGTCGACCGTGGCCACCCCAGTGGCCGGTGCTCAGGCCGTACCAGGCGCAGCTGTTCCAGCCGCTGCTGCGGCCAGTGCCCCAGTTGTCCCGCGTGAACGGATCGTGGTCACCACCGACGTGCTTAAGCTGACCTTGGACTCGGAGGGCGGCTCGTTGCTGCAAACCGAATTCCTCCAGCACGTCGACATGGCCGATAAAAAGCGCAACTTTATTTTGCTGGATGACAGCAAAGACCGCGTTTATATGGCTCAGAGCGGGCTGATTGGCGGTGCGGCTGGCGGCAGCTTGCCCACGCACAAGACCATGATGACCCTGGTGCCGGGCGAGCGCCAGCTCAAGGACGGCAGCAAAGAGCTGGTGTTGCGCTTTGAGTCGCCCGAGCTGGGCGGCGTCAAGCTGGTCAAGACCTACACCCTCACGCGCGGTGCCTACGCCGTCAAGGTCAAGCATGAGGTGCTCAACGTCGGCACCGTGGCGGTGTCGCCGCAGCTGTACCTGCAACTGGTGCGCGACGGCAACAAGCCTTCGGGCGAGTCCGCGTTTTACTCCACGTTTACCGGCCCAGCGGTCTACACCGAAGCCAAAAAGTACCAGAAAGTGGAGTTTTCTGATATTGAGAAAGGCAAGGTCGAGATTGAAAAAAGCGCGACCAACGGCTACGTGGCCATGGTGCAGCATTACTTTGCCAGTGCTTGGCTGCTGCCAGACACTGTGCAACGCGAGCTGTTCATGCGCAAGGTCGACACCAACCTTTACTCGGTGGGCATGATCGCACCAATGGGTAGCCTGGAGCCGGGTGCCAGTAAAGCGCTGGATGCCAGCTTCTTCGCGGGGCCGCAAGAAGAAAAAGTGCTGGAGGCCCTGACGCCTGGGCTGGAGCTGGTCAAAGACTACGGCTGGCTGACCATTTTGGCCAAGCCGCTGTACTGGCTGCTCGACCGTCTGCAGGGCTTCATCAACAACTGGGGCTGGTCCATCATGGCGCTGGTGCTGTTGCTCAAAATCGCTTTCTACTGGCTCAATGCCAAGGCATACGCCAGCATGGCCAAAATGAAGGCCGTTAACCCCAAGGTGATGGAGATGCGCGAGCGGCTCAAGGACAAGCCGCAGCAGATGCAGCAGGAGATGATGCGCATCTACCGCGAGGAAAAGGTCAACCCCATGGGCGGTTGCTTCCCGATCATGGTGCAGATCCCGGTGTTCATTGCCCTGTACTGGGTGCTGTTGTCCAGTGTCGAGATGCGCAATGCGCCCTGGGTGATGTGGATCCACGACCTGTCCTCGCCTGACCCCTACTACATCCTGCCGCTGATCATGACGCTGACCACCGTGTTGCAGACTGCCTTGAACCCGGCACCGCCGGATCCGATGCAGGCCAAGTTGATGTGGTTCATGCCGCTGGCTTTCAGCGTGATGTTCTTCTTCTTCCCGTCGGGCCTGGTGCTGTACTGGATCACCAACAATATTTTGTCGATTGCCCAGCAGTGGATCATCAATACCCGCATGGGCGTGCCCCCGCAGTTCAACCTGCCCAAGTTCTGAACCAGGACCCGATCGTCGCCGTGGCCACCGCCCCCGGGCGGGGCGCAGTGGGGATTGTGCGGGTCAGCGGGCAGGGCCTGGCCCCGTTGGTGCTGGCTTTGTGCGGGCAAACCTTAAAGCCGCGCCAGGCCACCTACCTGCCATTTCTTGACCCAACCGGCCGGCCGATTGACCAGGGCTTGGCGATTTTTTTCCCCGCGCCCCACTCGTTCACCGGCGAAGACGTGCTGGAGTTGCAGGCCCACGGCGGGCCGGTGGTGCTGCAATTGCTGTTGGCGCGCTGCCTGGCCGCCGCAGCGGAGCCGCACCCCGAGCAGCCGGGGCCGCTTCTGCCGCGGTTGCGCCTGGCGCAGCCGGGTGAGTTCTCACAGCGCGCTTTTCTGAACGACAAGATTGACCTGGCCCAGGCCGAGGCCATTGCCGACCTGATCGACGCCAGCACCGAGGCCGCCGCCCGCAGCGCAAGCCGTTCGCTCTCAGGCGAGTTCTCGCGTGAGATTGGCACGCTGCTGGAGGCGCTGATTCACTTGCGCATGCTGGTCGAGGCCACGCTGGACTTCCCCGAAGAAGAGATCGACTTTTTGCAAAAGGCCGATGCCCAGGGCCGGCTGACCAAGCTGCAAACCAGCGTGCAAACGGTGCTGGCGCGGGCCCGCCAGGGCGCCTTGCTGCGCGAAGGCATCAAGGTGGTGATTGCCGGGCAGCCCAACGCCGGCAAGTCATCATTGCTGAACGCCCTGGCCGGCGCCGAACTGGCCATCGTCACGCCGATTGCCGGCACCACCCGCGACAAGGTGCAGCAGACCATCCAGATCGAGGGCGTGCCAGTGCATGTGGTGGACACCGCCGGTCTGCGCGACAGCGATGACGAGGTAGAGAAAATCGGCATTACCCGCGCCTGGGACGCTATTGCCGAGGCGGACGTGGTGCTGTTCCTGCACGACCTGACCCGTGTTAATGCTCCTGAATACATAGCAGAAGAGTCAATGGTGACAAGGCTTATAGCCCAAAAAGTGCCTGAAAGTGTGCCAGTGCTGGACGTCTGGAACAAGGCCGATGCAGCACCCGCTGCGGTGCCGGGCGCTGGCTTGGCCCTGTCGGCCAAGACCGGGGCAGGCCTAGATGCGTTGCGCCACCGCCTGCTGGAGCTGGCCGGCTGGCAGGCTGCGCCCGACGGCGTTTACATGGCACGCGAGCGCCACCTGCAGGCGCTGCGCCGCGTGCAAGACCACCTGCAACAGGCCGCTACCCTGCTGCAACAACAGGCCCAGGCGCTCGACCTGCTGGCCGAGGAGCTGCGCCTGGCCCAGAACGCGCTGGCCGAGATCACCGGCCAGTTCAGCGCCGACGACCTGCTGGGCGTGATTTTTTCGAAGTTTTGTATCGGCAAGTAGGTGGATGCGGCGCAGGCCCCAACCTTGGCCAGGTGGCTCCCTGCTTGGCAATTGGACCGTAAAAAACCTGCAATTTGAAAATAAAATCTTCAGATTGCAGGTTTTAAGGCTATCATGCCGCCATGATTGAGCGCAATATCGCGCCAGTGCTCAAGCACCTGGCCAGTCAGTATCCGGTCATCACGCTGACGGGCCCTCGCCAAAGCGGCAAGACCACGCTGGCCAAAAGCATCTTTGCCGGCAAGCCGTACATCACCCTGGAAGATCCAGACACGCGCCGCTATGCACAAGACGATCCGCGTGGTTTTCTTGGGCAATATGTACAAGGCGCTGTGTTCGATGAAATTCAGCGTGTGCCGGAGATTGCCTCTTACTTGCAAGGCATGGTCGATGCCGACCCGCAGCCCGGCAGGTTTATCTTGACGGGCAGTCACCAGTTTGAGCTGATGACTCAGGTGTCGCAGTCACTGGCGGGGCGGACCGCCGTACTGCGACTGCTGCCGTTTACGCTTGCCGAAGTGCAGCGGCTCAGGGGTATGGGATCTGCGCCCGATCTCGCCCAAACCCTGTTGACGGGTTTTTACCCGCGCATACATGACCAGGGCCTCAACCCTTCACAAGCATTGGCCGACTACTTCGCCACTTATGTGCAACGCGATCTGCGTCAGCTCGCTGCAGTGCAGGACCTGCAGCGCTTTGAGCGATTTGTCCGGCTTTGTGCCGGGCGCACCGGGCAGTTGCTCAATTTGACCAGTCTGGGCAACGACGCCGGTGTGTCGCATGTCACCGCCCGAGCGTGGATTGACCTGCTGCAAAGCAGCTACATCGTGCATTTGCTACCGCCTTGGTTTGGAAACGCCGGCAAGCGGCTGGTCAAATCGCCAAAACTGTATTTTTACGACGTGGGCCTGGCCTGCTGGCTATTGGGCTTGCGCATCGCGAACCAGGTGTCGCGTGACCCGCTGTGGGGCAGCCTGTTTGAAAACTTTGTCATCATGGAGGCCATGAAAGACCGGCTTAACGCCGGTGAGACGGCTGAAATGTATTTTTACCGGGATTCTGAAGGCAACGAGGTCGATTTGTTGCTGCCAGCGGGTGGCAAGCTGCACGCGATCGAAATCAAGGCTGGTGCAACAGTCAACCGGGATTACTTCAAAGGCCTGAAAACTTTTGCCGCCCATCAACCGTCCGTGTTTGCGAGTGGTCGAGTCGTCTTTGGTGGCCAAGGGGGGCAACACCGCAGTGACTGGCCAGTGCATTCCTGGTTGCAGTTGCAAAGAAAGGCGCTGGTCTGACTGAACGATGTTCACGGCCACCTTCACCCCCACGTTCACCCATCCCACGCCTGATCGGAGCCATCCTCATGTCCATGATTGCCTTTTTGATCGCTGCCGTAGTGCTGGCGATCACACCTGGCCCCAGCATCACGTATGTGGTGGCGCGTACGGTGGCAGGCGGCCGGGCTGAAGGGTTGGCCTCGTGCATCGGCACCGGCATCGGCGGGCTGCTGCATGTGCTGGCGGCGGCGTTGGGTTTGTCGCTGCTGGTGGCCGAGTCTGCACTGGCGTTTGGCCTGCTGAAATACCTGGGGGCGGCCTATTTGGTGTACCTGGGTGTGCGGCTGCTGCTGCGCCGGGACGCTGCCCTGGTGCTGCCGGGGGTGACGGCGCAGGGCGCGACCCGGGCGCTGCGCGAGGGCATTCTGGTCGAGGCCTTGAATGTCAAAACCGCGCTGTTTTTTTTGGCGTTTTTGCCGCAGTTCGTCACACCATCTATGCCGCTGGCGCCGCAGTTGGTGCTGCTGGGCAGCGTTTGCGTCGTGCTCAACACACTGGCGGATGTGGCAGCGGTGTTTGCCGCGCAGAAGTTGCTGTCCTCCGGGCCGGCGCGGGCAGCACGGGCCCGGCTGCTGACGCGCGCCTCTGGCGTGACCATGATGGGGTTGGGCGCCTTTTTGGCGCTGGCGCGGCGCGAGGTTTAGGCCTGACACCGGCAGCGTCGGCGCTCACCCAGGGGAGGCGATAGCCGCCTCAAACAGCGCAAACAGCTCGCGCTGCCAGGGCCCCTCGTGGCTCAGCGCGGTCTGCACCAGCACGGTCTGGCTGGCGCGATCAATGAGCACGCGCTGGCCGTGGTGGCCGTTCATCATCAGCCAGACGCCGCCCGGGCGCGGGTGCCAGAAGAAGTTTTTGTAACCCATGTCGGCCCGCATCGTGCCGTGGCGCACCTGGGCGTCTTGCGGGCCGTGGCTGGCACAGTCGGCCAGCCAGGCTTTGCTGACGATCTGTCGGCCCCCCATCTCGCCCTGCTGCGCCACCAGCTGGCCCAGCCTGGCCCAGTCGCGCAGGCGGGCGGCAAAGCCGACACAGTTGTACTCCCGGCCCAGGGCGTCGGTGAGCCAACTGGCATCGGCCTCGGCACCCATCGGTTGCCACAGTTGCGTTTGGGCAAACTGCGCCAGGCTGGTCTGGCTGACGGCGCGCAGCACCATGCCCAAGGTGAGTGGACAGAGTTCGTTGTAGTTGAAGCGCACGCCCGGTGCCTCCAGCGTACCGCGCCAGCCCCGCACCACCCGGTTCACGTCTGTGCCCACAGTGCGCGCCTGCGGCCAGCCCAGCAGCGCCGGCACGTCGATGCGAACCGGGTCGCGTTCGTGCACCACATCGGCACCGCTGGACATATTGAGCAGATGGCGCAGCGGGATCTGGCCGTGCAGCGCGCCCTGCAGCTCGGGCACGTAGTCTTGCGGCAGGTCGTCCAGGCTGCGGATCAGACCCTGGTCCAGCGCAATACCCACCAGCAGCGAGGTCACGCTCTTGGCCATGGACCAACTGGTTAGCCGCATGCTCGCATCACGCCCAAAGCGGTAGTGCTCAGACCAGACCCGGCCCTGGCGCGCGATCAGCAGGCCGGTCACCGGCCATTGGTCCAGATAATCTTGCACGCTGCGGCGCCCAAACCCCCAACGGTAGTTGACGGCCACGGGTGTTGCCTGCAAGGGGCTGGCTTGGGCTGGGGCGGCGATCAGATGATGCCGGAACATAGCCTCAAAACCGCCCGAGTAGTTGCCTGCCCGGTAGGCCGGGTAGCCCTCCCAGCGCGGTACTTGGCCCGTTGGGCCCCAGCCGGTGGGGTAGCCCTGGGCCCCGCCCCAGTCGCCAGCGGGCTGCGCCGCAACCAGGCCCGGCCAGAGGCCAGCCGTCACGCCAAGCAGCGCGCTACCGCAACCGGCGATCAGCAATTGTCTTTTGTGCAGCATAGTGGACAGATATTGCTACTATATAAATAGCTTAAACCCCAATAACCACGTGGCCTGGAGCCTGATTTAATGCCCAGAATAATCCACCAGCGTGAACAGTGGCAGGCCGCTGGCGCGCAGCTTGTCGGAGCCGCCCAGCTCGGGCAGGTCGACGATGGCCGCGCCCTCCATCACGGTGGCACCCAGCTTTTCCAGCAGCTTTTTGCCGGCCATCATGGTGCCGCCGGTGGCGATCAGGTCGTCGATCAGCAGCACGCGGTGGCCGGGCTTGACGGCGTCGGTGTGCAGTTCCACCGTGGCGCTGCCGTATTCCAGCTCGTAGGTTTCTTCCACCGTGGTGAAGGGCAGCTTGCCTTTCTTGCGGATCGGCACAAAGCCGACGTTGAGCTCGTAGGCCACCACCGCGCCCAGAATGAAGCCGCGCGCGTCCAGCCCGGCCACCACGTCGGGCCGCATCGCCGGGTCCATGTAGCGGTGTACAAAGGCGTCGATGAGCACGCGGAACACCTTGGCCTCTTGCAGCAGCGGGGTGATGTCGCGAAACTGCACGCCGGGCGCCGGCCAGTCGGGCACGGTGCGGATGTGGTCGCGGAGGTACTGGCTGACGCTGAAGTTGGACATGGCGATAAAGGTCACGGTGGGAACCAGATTGTGCGCCTGCGGTGGTGCCCGCAGCTTGGCCGCGCTCAGCCTTTGAGCAATTTTTGCGTGGCCATGGCCAGGGGCTCGGGCTTGCCGCTCAAAACCAGGGTATCGCCGTCTTCCAGCCGTGGGTCCAGCGCCGCATCCACGCTCTGGCCATTGCGCCGGCGCAGGCTGACCACTCGGGTGTCCATGGCGTGCAGCGCCAGGCGGCTCACCGGCTGGCCAATGGCACGCGCGCCCAGCGGCAGCGTGACCGAGGCCAGCCGCTCCTGCGCCAACTCGTCCACCGAGTTGTCGTCGTCCCCATGAAAATAGCCGCGCAGCAGGCTGTATCGGGCGTCGCGCTGCGCCTGTGCAAGCTGGATCACGCGGCGCATCGGCACGCCTACCAACGCCAGCGCATGGCTGGCCAACATCAGCGAGCCTTCGATCGCCTCAGGCACCACCTCTGCGGCGCCGGCCTGCTGCAAGGCCTCCAGGTCGTGGTCGTCCTGGGTGCGCACAATCACGGGCACCTGCGGCGCGTGTTCGCGGATGTTCCCCAGCACTTTGATGGCACCTGCCACGTCCAGGTAAGTCACCACCACCGCGCTGGCGCGCGCCAGGCCGGCCGCCATCAGCGCCTGCAAGCGGGCGGCGTCGCCAAACACCACCGAGTCACCGGCGGCCGCGGCCTGGCGCACCCGGTCCGGGTCCAGGTCCAGCGCCATGTAGGGGATACCCTCGCCTTCGAGCATGCGCGCCAGGTTCTGCCCGCAGCGGCCGTAGCCGCAAATAATGACGTGCCGGTTGGCATTGATCGATTTGCGCGCAATGTTGGTCATTTGCAGCGACTGCTGCAGCCACTCGCTGCTGACCAGGCGCATCACCAGCGGGCCGCTGTACTGCACGATGAAGGGCGTGGCCAGCATCGACAGCACCATGCTGGCCAGAATCGGGTTGAGCAGCTCGGGCGGCACCAGCGCGTTGGCCTGGGCCAACGTCAGCAGCACAAAGCCGAACTCACCGGCCTGCGCCAGGTACAGGCCGGTGCGCAGGGCTACGCCTTGCGTTGCGCCCAGGCCTCGCGCCAAAATAGTCACCAATGCCGCCTTGAACAGCACCGGCAGTGTCACCAGCAGCAGCACCAGCGGCCAGCGCTCCAGCACCAGGCGCCAGTCCAGCAGCATGCCGATGCTGATGAAAAATAGGCCTAGTAAGACGTCGTGGAAGGGCCGGATGTCGGTTTCCACATGGTGCTTGTACTCAGTTTCCGATATCAGCATGCCGGCAATGAAGGCGCCCAGCGCCAGGCTCAAACCCGCCAGTTCTGTCAGCCAAGCTAAACCCAGGGTGACGAACAGGAGGTTGAGCACAAAGAGCTCTTCACTCTGGCGCCGCGCCACCAGCGTCAGCCACCAGCGCATCACCCGCTGCCCGCCCACCAACAGCAGCGTGATCAGCAGCACGGCCTTGACGCCGGCCAGCAGCAGAGTGGCTGGCAGTGCCTCAGTCGGCGCCGCCAGGGCCGGGATCAGCACCAGCAGCGGCACCACTGCCAGGTCTTGAAACAACAGCACCCCCATCACCCGCTTGCCATGCTCAGACTCCAGCTCCAGGCGCTCGGTCATCAGCTTGACGACGATGGCCGTGCTGCTCATGGCGAGTGCACCCGACAGCGCCAGCGCGGTTTGCCAGCCCATGCCCCACAGGCCCGGCGCGAGCCAAGCAAGGCCCAGCAGAGCGGCAGTGGCTGCCAGCACGGTCAGCAGCACCTGCAGCAGGCCCAGACTAAACACATGGCGGCGCATGGCGCGCAGCTTGGGCAGGTTGAACTCCAGCCCGATCACAAACATCAGAAAAACCACGCCAAATTCACCCAAGGCGCGGACCCCGTCCGAGTTTTGGGCTAGCGCCAGCGCATTGGGCCCGATCAGCACCCCGACCACCAGGTAACCCAGCATCGGCGGCAGCTTGAGCGAGCGGCAGACCACCACCCCCAGCACGGCGGCCAGCAGATAGAGCAGGGCTAGTTCGAGCGGGGTCATGACGACATAGTAACTAACTAGGCGCCAGGTTCAGGGACGTAGGTCCCAACCGTAGAATCTCCCGATGACTGTCCGAACCGCCGTGCCCCCCGTTTTTGAGGCCGGCCGCGCTATTTTGCTGGCCCAGGAGGCCCTGGGCATCGAGGCGGCCGCTGTCATCGCGGTGCAGCAGCGAATCGGTTCGGCTTTTGCCCAAGCGGTCGAGCGCATGCTGCTGCTGTCGGGCCGGGTGGTAGTGATGGGTATGGGCAAGAGCGGCCATATTGGACGCAAAATTGCCGCAACCCTCGCTTCCACCGGCACTCCGGCGTTGTTCGTCCACCCGGCTGAGGCCAGCCATGGCGATCTGGGCATGATCACCGCAGCCGACTTGGTGCTGGCGGTCTCCAACAGTGGTGAGTCGCAGGAGTTAACGGCGATCTTGCCAGTGCTCAAGCGCCTGGGCGTGCCGCTGGTGGCCATGACCGGCCGGGCTGACTCCACGCTCGCCCGGCATGCCGATGTGTTTCTGGACTGCGCAGTTGACAAAGAGGCCTGCCCGCTCAATTTGGCCCCCACGGCCAGTACCACGGTGCAACTGGCACTCGGCGACGCCCTGGCGGTGGCCCTGCTCGACGCGCGCGGCTTCAAGGCTGAGGACTTTGCCCGCTCTCACCCGGGCGGTGCCTTGGGGCGCAAGCTGCTGACGCACGTCAGCGACGTGATGCGCTCAGGCTCCGCGGTGCCGCGGGTCGGGCCAGACGCCAGCTTCAGCGCGTTGATGCGCGAGATGAGCGCCAAGGGCCTGGGCGCAACCGCTGTGGTCAATGCTGATGGCCGGGTGCTCGGCATCTTTACCGACGGCGACCTGCGCCGGCTGATGGAGCGCGGGCAGGACCTGCGCGCGCTCAGCGCGGCCGACGTCATGCACCCTCAGCCGAGCACCATCGCCCAAGACGCCCTGGCGGTGGAGGCGGCCGAACTGATGGAGTTGCGTCGCATCACCAGCGTGCTGGTGCTCGACGCCCAGGGCCTGTTGTGTGGCGCACTCAATAGCAACGACCTCATGCGGGCCAAGGTGATCTGATGCTGCAACCCGCGCTGAACCTCCCCCCGGATCTGCTGCTGCAAGCCCAAGGCATCAAGGTGGTGTTCTTAGATGTGGATGGTGTGCTGACCGACGGCGGTCTGTATTTCACCGAAGCTGGCGAGACCCTTAAACGCTTTCACACCCTGGACGGTCATGGCCTCAAACTGCTGCAGCGTGGCGGGATCACGCCGGCGGTGATCAGTGGTCGCGACTCTGAGCCGCTTCGCTTGCGGCTGCAGGCGCTTGGCATTGAGCATGCCCACTTAGGCATCGACAACAAGCGGCCGGCGGCTGAGCAGATCCTGGCCACACTGGGGCTGGGCTGGCAAGATGCCGCCGCCATGGGCGACGACTGGCCCGACCTGCCGGTGATGCAGCGCGCCGCGCTGGCGTGCGCACCGCCCAACGCACACCTTGAGGTGCGGGCGCTGGCCAACTACGTCACGCAGGCCGCTGGCGGCTCGGGGGCGGTGCGTGAGTTCTGCGACCTGTTGCTGGTCGCCAGCGGCAAGTACGCGGGTCTGCTGCGGGAGTCTGCGGCATGAAGCAACTCGCACAACAGGTCTGGGAGCGCGCTGCGCTCTACCTGCCCACGCTGTTGATGGGCGTGCTGGCCTTGGGCACCTACTGGCTGGTGCGCAGCACGCCGGTGCCCGGACAGGCCGCGCCCGCCGCGCCCGTGCGCCACGAGCCCGATTACCTGATGAACAAGTTTTCGGTCAAAACTTACGACGGCAATGGCCGCCTCAAATCTGAAATAGTCGGTGCGCAGGCGCGTCATTTTCCGGATGTCGACACATTGGAGATTGATGGCGTGCGCATCCGCGCCTATGACGAGGCGGGCCAATTGACCCTTGCGACGGCCAGCCGCGCGCTCATTAATAGCGATGCCTCCGAACTGCAGCTGTTTGGCGATGCCCGGGTGGTGCGTGAGCCCGTCCCAGACAAGGCCGGCGTGCTGCAACCACGGCTTGAGTTTCGCGGTGAGTTTTTGCATGCCTTCATGAAAACTGAGCGCGTGCTCTCGCCGCAACCATTAGAGCTGACACGGGGGCAGGATCAATTCACCGCCGATGCGATGGAGTTTGACAACGTAGCGCAGGTGATGCAACTAACTGGCCGTGTGCGTGGCACGCTGGTGCCTAAGCCAGGCAAGTAAGGCGGCTTTGTTTGAAGCCGACCCGTCTCGTCTTCATCACCGGCGCGGCCAGTGGTCTCGGTCAAGCTCTGGCCTGGCGCTACCACCGGGCGGGCGCTGAGCTGGCCCTGGTCGGGCGCCATGAATCCGCAATCAAATCCTGGGCTGAGCAGCGCGACATAAGCCCTGATCGCTATAAAATTTATAGTGCTGATGTTGCCAATGCAACCAGTATCGTGACAGCGGGAGAGGCCTGCTTGCGCCAGCAGGGTGTGCCTGATGTGGTGGTGGCCTGTGCCGGCATCAGCGTCGGGGTCGACACGGCAGAGCGGGACGACCTGGCCGTCATGGCGCTGACCTACGCCACCAACAATGTGGGAACCGCCGCCACCTTCATGCCCTTCATCAAGGCCATGAGGGAGCGCCGGCATGGCACGCTGGTGGGCATCGGCAGTGTGAACGGCATTCGCGGTTTTGCCGGCCATGGGGCTAATTGCCCGAGCAAGGCGGCCTTGATCAGTTATTGCGAGTGCCTGCGCCTGGAATTGCGCGGCAGCGGTGTGAATGTGGTGACGCTGTGCCCCGGTTACGTGGCCACGCCGCTCACTCAGGGCAACCGTTACGCGATGCCTTTTTTGCTGCAGCCTCAAGACTTCGCAGAACGTGCCTATCGGGCGATTGAGGCCGGCGTCAGTTACCGGGTGATTCCCTGGCAGATGGGGCTGGTGGCCAAGCTGTTGCGACTGCTGCCTAACCCGGTGTTTGACCGGTTATTTGCCGGGCGGCCGCGCAAGGCGCGGCAATAAAAAAGGGCCCGAAGGCCCTTTTGTCTGCTGGCTAGATGCCGGCTGAGTGCTTAGTAGCTGCTGCGACCGCCGCCACCACCACCGTAGCCGCCGCCACCGCCGCTGCGGCTTCCACCGCCACCGCCGCCGTAACCGCCGCCACCGCCACCGCCGCTGCGGCTTCCACCGCCGCCGCCGCCGCCGTAACCGCCGCCGCCGCCGCCGCCACCACCAGCGCCGCCACCGAAGCCACCGCTACGGGGAGGACGGGGTTCCATGGGGCGAGCCTCGTTCACCACGAGACCACGGCCGCCGTACTGCTGGCCGTTCATGCCATTGATGGCCGCTTGCGCTTCCGCGTCGCTGCCCATTTCGACAAAACCGAAACCTTTGGAGCGGCCGGTGTCGCGTTCCATCATGACCTTGGCGCTTGACACCGTACCGTGTGCGGCAAAAGCTTGCTGCAGGTCTTCATCACGGAAAGAATAGGGCAGGTTGCCCACGTAAAGTTTGTTGCCCATGAAAGGACTCCTCAAAATAACTCAAAACGCGATGGAGTCCAAACCGCAATCAACAAACCAATGAAGACTTATAGCAGACGCGAAACTGACTAATCACCGCAAACTCGTACTGCCAAATTTCGACAATACGAGCGCATTATGCTTCAAGTTTCGATTTGGGCGAGAAATATTTTTCAATCGTTCAAAAAACGGCTCTAAATTGTGTCAGGCTTGTGTCACACGGGCGATTTGTAGCCGTTCGCCTTCAGTTAAAGGTAGGGCCAGGTCATGGCACAAGCACCCAGCGTAAAAATTTGTTGCATCAGCAGCCTGGACGAGGCCCGGTTGGCGATAAGCCACGGGGCGGCCGCGCTCGGTTTGGTGTCCGCCATGCCCAGCGGCCCGGGAGTGATCGACGATGCGCTGATTGCGTCTATAGCGGCCCAAGTCCCTCCGCCTACAGCCACGTTTTTGCTAACCGCGAGGCAGGACGCTGCATCCATCCTGGTCCAGCATGCGTTGTGCCAAACAACCACGATCCAGTTGGTCGATTGGGTGCCCCATGCTGAATTGCGCCTACTCAAGACAGCGCTGCCGGACGTCCAACTGGTGCAGGTGATCCATGTGGTGGATGATGGCGCAGTCGCAGAAGCGCACGCCCTGGCCACTTTGGTAGACGCCTTGCTGCTCGACTCCGGCAACCCGTCACTGACAGTGAAAGAGCTGGGCGGCACCGGGCGAACCCACGACTGGCGCCTGAGCCGGCGCATCCGTGACCAGGTGGCCTGCCCGGTTTACTTGGCGGGCGGCCTGACACCCGCCAATGTGGGTGCGGCGATCGATGCGGTGCAGCCGTTTGGCCTGGACTTGTGCAGCGGCGTGCGTACCGGGGGCCGGTTGGACCCACTCAAACTTCAGGCCTTTTTTGCTGCCCTTAGCGGCCGATTTCCGCTCTGAACTAAGTACCTGACCTAATTACCAATTGGCTTCACGCTCGGGCGTGGCGCTGATCTTGTGAATCGACAGGTCAGCACCGTCAAATTCTTCCTCCTGCGTCATTCTCAAGCCCATCGTGACCTTGAGCAAGCCATACACCACCACGCCAGCCAGGGCCGCCCACGCCACCCCCAGTCCAGTGCCTATCAGCTGCGCACCCATGGACACGCCGCCCAGCCCGCCGAGTGCCTTGCTGCCAAAAAGCCCTGCGGCCACCCCGCCCCAAGTGCCACACAGGCCGTGCAAGGGCCAGACCCCGAGCACGTCGTCGATCTTCCAGCGGTTTTGGGTCAAGGTGAACATGACCACAAAAATGGCGCCAGCCACGCCGCCCACAACCAAGGCGCCCAGCGGATGCATCAGGTCAGAGCCGGCGCACACTGCCACCAGACCGGCAAGCGGCCCGTTGTGCACAAAGCCCGGGTCATTTTTGCCAACAATCAGGGCAGCCAGCGTGCCACCGACCATCGCCATCAACGAGTTGACCGCGACCAGCCCCGAGATTTTGTCCAGCGTTTGCGCGCTCATCACATTGAAGCCAAACCAGCCCACGGTCAGGATCCAGGCGCCCAAGGCCAGAAAAGGGATGCTTGACGGTGGGTGCGCCGACATCGCGCCGTCCTTGCGGTAACGGTTGGCGCGCGCGCCCAGCAGCAACACTGCCGGCAGCGCCAGCCAGCCGCCCACTGCATGCACCACCACGCTGCCCGCAAAGTCATGGAATTCGGCGCCGGTCAGCTGCTTGATCCAGCTTTGCACGCCAAACTGCTGGTTCCAGACAACCCCTTCGAACAGCGGGTAGACGCCGCCCACGATCACCGCGGTGGCGATCAGCTGCGGCCAGAACTTGGCTCGCTCGGCGATGCCACCCGACACAATGGCCGGAATGGCGGCGGCAAAGGTCAACAAGAAGAAAAATTTGACCAGTTCGTAGCCATTTTTGGCGGCCAGTTGCTCGGCGCCCACCAGCAGGCTGGTGCCGTAAGCCACGCTGTAGCCGATCAAAAAGTAGGCCACAGTCGATACCGAAAAGTCGACCAGGATCTTGACTAGGGCATTGACCTGGTTTTTCCGACGTACCGTTCCCAGCTCAAGAAAGGCAAAACCGGCGTGCATAGCCAGCACCATCACGGCGCCAAGAAGGATGAACAGGCTGTCTGCGCCCTGTTTTAGTGCGTCCATAGGAGTCTTTAAAGTAGAAAATGAATTGACATGGTGCGTTTTTCTGAGGCTGATCAAAAACGCACCAAAGGAAAGCAAAAACTGCGCCAGCTGAGCCAAAAGCGGGCGTGGGGAGCCGTGCTGCTGCCAGCCATGATGCCCGCGAGTGGCTTTTGCACCTGTCCGCGTTGCGCTTAGGGTTAGCATCGCCGCATGGAAGCATTTTTGGTCTCAACCGGCATCGTCGCCCTGGCGGAAATGGGTGACAAGACGCAATTGCTGGCGCTGATTTTGGCGGCACGCTTTCGCAAACCGTGGCCGATTGTGCTGGGCATTCTGGTCGCCACGGTGGCCAACCATGCGCTGGCGGGTGCGGTGGGTGCCTGGGTCACCACCTGGCTGGGGCCACAGGTGTTGCGCTGGGTGCTGGGCGGGTCTTTCATTGCCATGGCAATTTGGATGCTGATCCCAGACAAGATCGACGACACCGATACCGGCAGCGCCCCGCGCTTTGGTGTGTTTGGCACCACAGTCGTGGCATTTTTTCTGGCCGAGATGGGTGACAAGACCCAGATCGCCACGGTGATGCTGGCCGCCCAGTACCACGCCTATTTTTGGGTGGTGGCGGGCACGACGCTGGGCATGATGCTGGCAAACGCGCCAGTGGTCTGGCTGGGCGAGCGCATGACACGGCTGGTGCCGTTGCGCGTGGTGCATGTCGTGTCAGCGTTGATCTTCCTGGCCTTGGGGCTGGCCGCCTTGTTGGGTTGGGCTTGAGTCGATTTATACTTGGCTCAGCGCCGATTTGATCCAGGATTGCGGGCGCCGAAGCCTTGGAGCTTCGAAATTCAGCTAAAGACGGCTACCGCTACACCACCAGGTCACCCGGCACCGCTTTTAGCGCTGCCGGGTTTTTTATGTTGCTAGCCACACCACAGTCCATGCATTTTGCTGCTGCGCTGCCTTTGCAGAGCGGCGCCAGCATTCGTGACTACGACCTCAGTTTTGAGACCTACGGCCAGCTCAATGCGGCCCGCTCGAACGCCGTGCTGGTGTGCCATGCGCTCAACGCCTCGCACCATGTGGCCGGGGTCTATGCTGGGCAGGACAAATCCGAGGGCTGGTGGGACACCATGATCGGCCCCGGTAAACCGGTAGACACAGACCGATTCTTTGTGATTGGCGTCAATAACCTGGGTTCCTGCTTTGGCAGCACCGGGCCCATGCATATCAACCCCGACACGGGCCTGGTTTACGGCGCCGACTTTCCGGTGGTGACGGTGGAGGACTGGGTTGACGCGCAGGCCCGGTTGCTGGACGCGCTCGGCATTGAAACACTGGCGGCGGTGATGGGCGGCTCGCTCGGCGGCATGCAGGCGCTCGGTTGGGCGCTGCAGTACCCGCAGCGCGTACGCCACGCGGTGATCGTGGCCAGTGCGCCTAACCTGACGGCCGAAAACATCGCCTTCAACGAGGTGGCGCGCCGCGCCATCGTGACCGACCCGGATTTTCATGGCGGCCATTTTTACGCGCAGGGGGTGGTGCCCAAGCGTGGGCTGCGCATCGCCCGCATGATCGGCCACATCACCTACCTCAGCGACGACGTGATGAACGAGAAATTTGGCCGCCAGTTGCGGCATGCTGTGCTCGGGGCGGGCGCGGGTGATTACAAGTACAGCACGCAGGACGTGGAGTTCCAGATCGAGAGCTACCTGCGCTACCAGGGCGACAAGTTTGCCGAGTACTTTGACGCCAACACCTACCTGCTCATTACACGGGCGCTCGATTATTTTGACCCGGCCCGGGCCTTTGGTGGCGATCTGAGCCGAGCGCTGGCGCGCGCCACGGCCAAATTTTTACTGGTGAGCTTTTGTACCGATTGGCGATTTGCACCAGCACGCAGCCGCGAGATCGTGAAAGCCCTGCTCGACAACCGGCGCGACCTGAGCTATGCCGAGATCGATGCGCCACACGGTCATGACGCCTTTTTGCTCGATGACCCGCGCTACCTGGGCGTTGTTCGCTCTTATTTCGATAGCATTAGTCGGGAATTGGAGGGTGCGGCATGAGCGATGCGTTGACGATGGAGGCGCTGGCCCGGCTGGTGCCGGTCGGCTCCCGCGTGCTGGACCTGGGCTGCGGCGACGGCGCCATGCTGGACCATTTGCAACGCACCCGTGGCTGCACCGGCTACGGCATCGAGATTGACGACGCCAATGTGCTGGCCTGTGTGCAACGCGGCGTGAACGTGATCCAGCTGAACCTGGACGAGGGCTTGGCGCTGTTTGGCGACCAGAGCTTTGACGTTGTGCTGCAGATCGATACGTTGCAGCACCTGCGGAATGCCGAAACCATGTTGCGCGAGACCGCGCGCGTGGGCCGCATCGGCATCGTGGCTTTTCCCAACTTTGCCCACTGGCCCAACCGCCTGAGCGTGCTGCTCGGTCGCATGCCGGTGACCCGGCGGCTGCCCTACCAGTGGTACGACACGCCGAACATCCGGGTTGGCACGCTGGCGGATTTTGATGCCTTGGCCCGCAAGAATGAGCTGCTGATCAAAGACGCCTTTGGCTTGGAGCAGGGGCGCGCGCTACGCTGGATGCCCAACGCGCGGGCATCGACTGCGGTTTTTGTTTTCACCCGCTGAGCCCTCCCTGGGGCCGGCAGACAAGAGAGCTGAAAATGCCACTGCATCCTTACCTGCAACAACTGCTTGACGTGGCCGCCACGGCCGGTGTGCCAACCTACCCAGAGATGGCCAGCATGGCCGTGGTCCGTGCCGCCGCAATGGCCGGCAACCCACCGCCGCCGCAACCGGTGCCCGTGGCGGCTGTGAGGGATGTTGCCATTCCAACCCGAGGCGGCCCGCTGCCAGCGCGCATTTACACCCCGCAGGGGCCTGGGCCACATTCGGCGCTGGTGTATTTTCATGGCGGTGGTTTTGTGGCCCTAGGACTGGATTCGCACGACGGTGTCTGCCGCTACCTGTGCGCTGAGTCGAGCAGCGTGGTGGTGTCGGTCGATTACCGGCTGGCACCGGAGCACCGTTTCCCGGCCGCCGCGGAAGACGCCCTGGATGCCACACGGTGGGTGGCGGACCAGGCACAGGCATTGGGCGTCGATGCCCGGCGCCTGGTGGTGGGTGGTGACAGCGCTGGCGGCTGCCTGGCCGCCGCCACGGCAATGCACTTGCGTGATGCTGGTGGCCCCGCACTGGCTGGGCAGCTGTTGCTGTACCCGGTTACCGATCATCCGTCTGGCACGCCCGACGCCTACCTACGTTTTGGCGCTGGCTTTGGCCTAACGGCACTGGCGATGCACTGGTTTTGGGACCAATACCTCGCAACGCCTGAGCAGGCTGCCGACCCGCTGGCCTCACCACTGCGTATGGTCAGCTGCGCTGGCCTACCGCCGGCTTATGTGATGGTGGCTGAATACGATGTGCTGCGTGACGAGGGCGAGGCTCTGGCCCGGCGGCTGGCACAGGCCGGTGTGCCGCTGCGCGAGCGCTGCAGCGCCGGGATGAACCATGGCTTTCTAAAGCACGTGGGCCGGCTGCCCGAGGCGGAGGCAGAACTCGACGATGCCTGCCTGTGGCTGCGCCGGCTCAATGGCGTCGGTGAGTTGTCAGGCCCCTGACACTTTGCCGCCACCAGCCTCGGTTCGGTGGGTGTCATTTCTTCTTTTTGGCCGTGTCGTGTTTGCGCCAGTACTGAAACTCGGACTCGTTGATTTCCAGATCAACCTCCATCACGCGCATTTGCAGTCGCTCCTGCACCTGGGCCACTGCCAGGTTGTAAATGACCGGGCCGATTTCCTCGACAAAAAAGCCCAGCAACGCGCCAGCGCTGATGTTGCCGATCTTTTCATCCCTGTTTTCCAGAAAATAGCGTTCAATAGAGGCAATCGCCTGTTGCCGGGCCTCCTTCGGTATTTCAATGCTCATTTGATGAATCCCTCTGTAACAAAGACACGACGAGGCAGCAGTCTGCCATGGCACCGCCTGTTCGGCATCACGTCTTTCGAACTGGGTTGATGGTCCATGCAAAATCAACAAGAGGCGGCGGTCCTCGCCCCTAGCCGGGCCGAGGTCTTCTGGTTCTGGCTGAAGCTGGGCTTTATCAGCTTTGGCGGGCCAGCCGGGCAGATTGCCATCATGCACCGCCAACTGGTGGACGAAAAACGCTGGATCTCGGAAGCACGTTTTCTGCACGCGCTCAACTACTGCATGCTGTTGCCCGGCCCGGAGGCGCAGCAACTGGCCACCTACCTGGGCTGGCTGATGCACCGCACCTTGGGCGGCATCGTCGCCGGCCTGTTGTTTGTACTTCCTTCCTTGCTGCTGTTGATTGGCTTGAGCTGGGTCTATGTGGTTTACGGGCAGTTGCCCGCTGTGGCTGGCTTGCTCTACGGCATCAAGCCGGCGGTTGCGGCACTGGTGCTGCAGGCGGTGCACCGGGTGGGCAGCCGAACCCTGAAGACGCCGTCTCAAGCGCCTGTGCTGTGGGCTGTTGCCGTGATGAGTTTCGTCGCCATTGCGGTGTTTCAGGTGGCTTTCCCCTGGGTGGTGCTGACAGCGGCGCTGGTTGGCTGGCTGGGCCAACGCCTGGTCCCGGCCCAGTTTGCCCTTGCCGGCGGCCATGGCTCGGCCAAGCCGGCCGCCCAACACCGCGGCGCCTGGCTGGATGATCACACGCCCACGCCGCCCCATGCGCGCTACCGTCCGGCGCGGCTTGCCGCCGTGCTGCTGGCGGGGGCGGCGCTGTGGTTGCTGCCCATGGGTGTGCTGACGCTTTGGCAGGGCTGGCAGGGCCCGCTGACGCAAATGGCCTGGTTTTTTACCAAGGCCGCGCTGCTGACTTTTGGTGGCGCCTACGCGGTGCTGCCCTATGTCTACCAGGGCGCGGTGCAGCAGTTTGGCTGGCTCAGCGGGCCGCAGATGATGGACGGCCTGGCGTTGGGGGAGACCACCCCGGGCCCGCTGATCATGGTGGTCACCTTTGTGGGCTTTTTGGGCGGCTGGCACAAGGTGGTGCTGGGACCCGAGGCACTTGTGTTGGGCGCTGTGCTGGCGGCGGTGGTGGTGACCTGGTTCACTTTTTTGCCTTCTTTTGTTTTCATCCTGGCCGGTGGTCCGCTGGTGGAGTCGACCCACGGCCGGCTGCAGTTCACGGCACCGCTGACGGCCATCACCGCCGCCGTGGTTGGCGTGATCGCCAGTCTTGCTATTTTATTCATAGCACACATTGCTTATCCGACAGGGCCTAGAGCCGGATTTCTTATAAATTTGGATGCTGCGGCACTGGCCCTGACGGCGCTGGCCGCATGGGCCCTGATGCGCCTGAAGTGGGGGGTGATGCCTGTGATTGCAGCTTGTGCGCTGATCGGCATGGTACTGAAGCTGGTCGTGGCGCCCTAGAGTGGGGGTGCGCGTTAAGGTCAGCTGGGTGTGCTGATGTATGAGCCTAGTGAGGCGATGCTGCTGGACATGTCGGTGCAAGCCCAGGTGCTTAATTTGCTGACCGACCTGCAATCCCGGCTCGGTTTGACCTATTTGTTCATCAGCCATGATTTGGCCGTGATTCGCTACCTGTGCGACCGGGTGGCCCTGATTCACCAGGGCCGCATCGTGGAGCATGGCACCCGGGACCAGATTTTTGATGCACCTCAAAACGACTACACGCGGCAACTGCTGGCGGCCATGCCAGAAGTTCGATTCTGACCCCTATTCTCGGGAGCTGGCATGAAAAAAATAGCGATTGGCGGCATGCGCCATGAGACCAATACCTTTGCGCCCACCAAGGCCGACTATGCAGCGTTTTCAGAGGGCGGGGCTGAGCCAAGCCCTCTGGTGAGAGAAGCTCTGCTGCACACCTTGCAAGGCGCCAATGTGCCTGTGCAAGGGGCGATCGACAGTCTGCGGGCCAGCGGCTATGCCCTGGTACCGCTGATCTGGGCGTCGGCCTCACCATCGGCACATGTGACGCAAGATGCTTTTGAACGCATCATTGGCCAGTTGGTGAAGTTATTGGTGGAAGCTGGGCCGGTCGATGGCGTTTACCTGGACCTGCATGGCGCCATGGTGAGCGAGCATTTTGATGACGGCGAGGGCGAAATCCTGCGGCGCGTTCGACAAGTGGTCGGCGAACGTGTACCAGTCGTGGCCAGCCTGGACTCGCATGCCAACATCACGCGTCAAATGGTGGCTCAGGCCGATGCCCTGACGGTTTTCCGAACCTACCCGCATGTGGACATGGCGGCCACCGGTGAGCGTGCCGTCGAGTTGCTGGACCGCATGTTGCGCACCGGCCAGCGCCCGGTCAAGGGCTTTCGCAGCTTTGACTATTTGACCTCGCTGCCCTCGCAGTGCACCCTGATTGAGCCCGCGCAACGCCTGTACCGGCAGCTGGCGCAGCTTCAGGCGCGCAGTGGCGTGTCGCTGGACTTTGCCACTGGCTTTCCCATGGCTGACTTGGCCGAGTGCGGCATGACGCTGCTGGCTTATGGCGTAGACGATGCGGCCACTCAGGCTGTGTTGCGCGAGATGGGCGACGCCATTGCCGCAGCCGAACCAGAGTTTTCGACCGACCTGCTGCCCCCCGATGAGGCGGTGCAGCGCGCCATGCAGCTCGGGGCGCCGGGTGCCCCCGTGGTGCTGGCCGACACGCAGGACAACCCTGGTGCCGGTGGTAATGGCGACACCACCGGCCTGCTGGAGGCTCTGGTGCGACACCGCCCACCCCACGCCGTTCTGGGGGTACTGATCGACCCTGCGAGTGCCGCGCAGGCGCATGCGGTCGGGTTGGGAGGTGTTGCCGCATTCGCCCTGGGTGCTATCTCGGGCCTGCCCGGGCAGGAGGCGTTCAAGGCCCGGTTTCGCGTTGAGCACCTTGCCGACGGGCGCCTGACTTGTACCGGCCCGATGTTTTATGGGTTGGCGCTGCAACTCGGGCCGATGGCTTGCTTGCGTGAAGAAGTCTCGGGCCTTAGGGTGGTGCTGGCCAGCCGAAAGTTCCAGGCGGCAGACCAGGCCTTGTTTCGTCACGTGGGTATCGAGCCGGTACAGCAGGCGCTGCTGGCACTGAAGAGTTCGGTGCATTTTCGTGCTGACTTTCAGGCCATGGCCCGTGCTGTGCTGGTGGTCAAGTCGCCTGGGCCAGCGCTGGCCGACCCGGCGGACTTCAACTGGCAAAAGCTACGGCCGGGCGTGCGTTTGCGGCCTTTAGGGCCAGTGCATCCCGTCCGCTGAGCGACCCGGCGAACCGTTGACAGTCGCCACACCACACCCAGGACCCTCACCATGCCCCCAAGCCCATCGGCCGCCTTGCCCACCACGCCCGCACTGGCCGAGGGCACCCGTTACCGGGTGCTGGGTGCGCTCAGCTTCTCGCACTTCCTCAACGACATGATGCAGTCGCTGATTTTGGCGATCTATCCCCAGCTCAAGAGCGACTTCAACCTGAGCTACACGCAAATCGGCATCATCACGCTGATGTTTCAACTCACGGCCTCGTTGTTGCAACCCTTAATTGGCTCCTACACCGACAAGCACCCGCAGCCACGCGCCTTGTCCATCGGCATGGGTTTCACCCTGGTGGGTTTGCTGGTTCTGGCGGTGGCGCCAAACTACGCCATGGTGCTGGTGGCCGCGGCCCTGGTCGGCACCGGCTCAGCGATATTTCACCCCGAATCTTCCCGTATGGCGCGCCTGGCCTCGGGCGGTCGGCACGGTTTTGCCCAGTCGATCTTTCAGGTGGGTGGCAGTGCTGGCCAAGCCATGGGTCCGCTGGCAGCAGCCTGGGTCATCATCCCTCTTGGGCGGCCCAGCGTGGCAGGTTTTTCAGCTGCAGCTTTGATGGCGATGGCGGTGCTCTGGCAAGTCGGTAACTGGTACTTGGCGCATCGCGTGGCCAGCGCGGGCCGACCTGCCGCCCTGGTGAAGCCCTCACCGCTGCCGCCCAGGGTCGTGGTGTTTGCGATCAGCATCCTGATGACACTGGTGCTGTCCAAGAGTTTCTACATCACCAGCATCAACAGCTACTACACCTTTTACATGATCGACAAGTTCGGCATCACGGTGTCTGGCGCGCAGATGTACCTGTTTCTTTTCCTGGTCTCGGTGTCGGTAGGGACCCTGCTGGGCGGGCTGGTGACCGACCGGCTCGGCGTCATACCGGTGATCTGGCTGTCCATTCTGGGCGCCGCACCGTTCACCTTGATGTTGCCCTACGCCAGCCTGGGCTGGACCGCCGTCCTCACGGTGCTGATCGGCCTGATCACCGCCGCTTCTTTTTCCGCCATCATTGTGCTTGCCCAAGAGCTGATGCCGGGCCGAGTCGGCCTGGTGGCGGGTTTGTTTTTTGGGCTGTCTTTTGGTATCGGCGGGCTGGGTGCCGCGTTCCTCGGCTGGATCGCGGATCAGACCAGCATCCCCACGGTCTACCAGCTGTGCTCGTTCATCCCGCTGATCGGCCTGTTGACGGCGTTTTTGCCTAAGCTGCCAAACAGCAAAACAACATAAGCGGGCTGTACGCCAGAAATTTGGCTTCATCAGGCCTGTCCTTTTCCGTCATTCCCGCGAAGGCGGGAATCCAGTGGCCGCTTGGTCAGGGCCCAGCCCAAGCGCTGGCTGCTTTGAACGACGACAGCACATCGTGCTGTGCCGAGAAGCCCAGCTCCGCCTGAGCGCAGCGCACGTCAAAGGGCTGTGTGCGTTGGTAAGGGAAGCCGGCAAAGCCGGTGTCGGGCAGGGCCAGGTCGTCAAAAACGAGCTCGGGGCGCACCTTGCGCGCCGCCGCCACAAAATCTCCAAAGCTCGCCAACTGGCCGCTGCCGATGGTGTAAACCCGCGACGGCAAGGCCGTTGCATCGAGCGCGGCCACATTGGCGGCGGCGACGTCGCGCGCGTCGATAAAGTCATCACCGCCGGCCCACAGCAACAGTGGGTCGGTCACCGCCACGCGGCCTTGGACGGCGCCCTGGCCCAGCAGCGTTGCCAGCAAGCGGCCAGGCACCGAGTGGTTGGGCCCGGCCCACAGGCCCAGCACGGCCGAATATCTCAGGATGGCCACCGACAGGCCGAACTGGTCGGCGTAATGTTGGGTGAAATATTCTGCGGCCAGTTTGCTGGTGGCATACAGGCTGCCCGGGCGCTCACTGACCGCATGAAAGGCAAAGTCTTCAGCGACCGGACCGGCTTGCGGTCGGCGAAATGTCGGGTAGTACAGCGTGGTGGACGAGGCCAGCACAAAACGGCGCACGCCGCAGGCGCGGGCGGCTTCCAGCAGATTGACGGTACCGCCCAGGTTGACATCGGCGGCCAGCGTGGGCGTTTGGCGGATCGCCATGCTTAAAGCGGCAGCGGTGTGCACCACGGCGGTCACACCATGCTCCTGCAGCAGGGCCAACATGGCGGCTCGGTCGCAGACATTGCCGCTGACGACCGTGACTTGCTCCAGGGGCAACACCGAACCGATCATCACGGTCATCGGCTGCAAGTCCAGCAGCACCACCGGCTCGCCGCGCGCAGCCAGCAGCGCCGCGGTCTGGCAGCCTATCAGCCCGGCGCCGGTGATCAGCGTTGCCATGAGGCCTTCAGTCTTCGCTGAAAACTTGGTGGTAGACCCGGCCCTGGAACAGGCCCATCACGGCGCCGATCTGTTGCCGCACCGCCTGGCGTGTGGGGCTGGCCAGCGCCGCATTCATGGCGTCCAGGCTGTCAAAGTGCAAATCAAACACCATGTAGACCGGTGGCGTGCCCTCGTCGGCCTGCACCAGCCGGCGCAATTTGACCTGGCGGATGCCAGGGTAGGTGCCAATGGCGGCCAGCACCGGGCCGGCCATTTGGGCGTCGAATTGCTGGCGCTCGGCGGCCGGGATGCTGCCTTCCAAAATGGCGGAACGGACGATCATCGGGTGGTCTCCTGGGGTAATTGGGGTGCCATCAGTCGTGCGGTGGCATCGCTGGTAGCCACCAGGTGTTGCGTCATCAGTGCCACTGCTTGGGCGGCGTCACGGCGCAGCACGGCCTCCATCACGGCTTGGTGTTCGGCATTGACATCGCGCACCTGAGCCTGGCTCTCCAGGTGGTGCAGGATGCGGATTTTGCGGTAGCGCTCCGACTGGTCCACCAGCTGCCCGTGCAGCCGCAGCAGCCAGGGCGAGCCGCAACCCGCTACCAGCGCGTGGTGAAAGCTGCGGTGGCGCAGCTCCCAGAGGCTGGCGTCGGCCATGGCCGCCGGGTCGTTCGGCAGAGGGGTACGCGACAGGCGGTGAAAGGCCGCCACGATGTCACCCTCCCAGTCGGCACCGCCCAGTTGCATGGCCATGGGCAGCATGGTGGATTCAAGCGCAGTGCGAGCCACGGTCAAGTCGCGCAGTTCGGCCACAGACACTGGGGCCACGGCAAAGCCACGCTGGGCGTCGTTCACCACCATACCCTCTGCCGACAGGCGTTGCAGCGACTCGCGCAGGGGGCTTAGCCCCAAGCCATAGCGCGCCTGCAGGTCTTTGGTCCGCAGGCGCTCACCTGGCGCCAGCGTGCCACTCAGGATGTCCCGCCGCAGCAGGTCTTGCGCCTGGTTGGCCAGGGTTCGGGCGTTGGCCGCGTCGTCCTTAGCGGTGTGTGAGCTGTTTGCCATGCGTGTGCGGTGAGGTAAATAGTGGTTTATACCAAAACAAAAGACGTTTTATTTTATTCATAAATATATAATTTATGTTGACAATGATTATTTATGCTGAATAGAATGCGTTGTAAGCCCGTCGAATCGTATGTCGGGTCAACCATTGATGCCATGGAGCCCCGCCACATGTTTGCACTCGCTACCGTCGAATACCAGGGTCAGGCCTTGGGATGTCTGGAGCTGGATGGCCGCTATTTCCCGCTGTCGGCCCTGGCTCAACGGGCCGGTTTGGCCGACCTGCCCGGCAGCGTGATCGGTCTGTTCGATGATTGGGCAACCCACGGCGCTCAATTGCCTGCACTGCTGCCCCATTGCCACGCTGCAGACGGCCTGTTGCCCGAGCAGGTGCGGGTGCTGGCGCCACTGCTTTACCCCGGCAAAATCTTGTGTGCCGGTGCCAATTACTTTGATCACCTGGCGGAAATGGGCATGCCCGGAGCCAAAAAAGAAGAGCAGCGCCTGTTTTTCTTCATGAAGCCGCCGCGCAACGCCGTGGTCGGCCCGGGCGAGACCGTGCACATGCCGCTGGGCACCAAAGCCTTTGACTGGGAAATCGAACTCGCCGCCGTCATCGGCAAGACCGCGCGCAATGTGTCGGTAGCTGACGCCCTGTCGCACGTGGCCTTTTACACGGTGGCAATTGATTTTTCGGCGCGCGACCATAACCGCGCGCCCGAGACGTTTTACAAGCTCGACTGGGTGGCCGGCAAGGCCAACGACACCTGCTGCCCGCTAGGCCCCCGCCTGATTCCGGCCAGCGCCGTGGCCGACCCGCAAAACATGGGCCTCAAGCTGTGGGTGAATGGCGAGCTCAAACAGAACGGCCGCTCCAGCGACATGATTTTCTCAGTGGCCGAGCAGATCGCCACTGCTTCCCGCATCATGACACTGGACCCGGGCGATGTGCTGCTGACCGGCACGCCGGCCGGCGTGGGCTCGCCCAAGCAGACATTTCTTAGCGTGGGTGACCGGGTCGATGCCGAGATCGAGGGCATCGGCCGCCTGTCTGTCACGGTGCAGGCGCCGCGCTGAGCATCTGCCGTTTTCCAAAGGCGATAGACCCTGCCTTTTCATATGGGTCTCTGCAAATCCTAGGAGTTAGACCATGAGACGAACACTACTTGCCGCTGCCGTGGCTTTGGCCTCACTCAGCGTGCTGCCAATGGCCCAAGCCCAGACCGAGATCCGCGTGTCTACGGCCGCGCCGGACAATGCCCCGCTGTCGGACGCCTTCCGCATGATCAAGGCGCGTATGGAGGCCAAGTTTCCCGGGGCCATCAAGGTGTCCTTGCACACCGCCAGCGCGCTGTTCCGCCAGGGCACCGAGCTGCCAGCCATGCAGCGCGGCAACCTGGAGATGGCCAGCCCGGTCACCTTCGAGATCGAAGCCCAGTTGCCCGAGTATGGTGTGTTCAGCGCGGCCTACCTGTTCCGCGACGCCGACCACCTGATCAAGACCTTTCGCAGCGACATCGGCAAGGAATACTACGATGAAGTGGCGGCCAAGGTCGGCCTGGTGATCCTGGACACGGCTTACCTAGGCACGCGCACGATCAACCTGACCAACGACAAGAAGATCGAAAAGCCCTCTGACCTGGCCGGCACCAAGATGCGCATGCCGCCTGGTGCGTCGTTTCAGGTGCTGGCCAAGGCGCTGGGCACCACGCCCGTGTCCATGCCCATCACCGAGGTCTATCTGGCTCTGAAGACGGGCGCCATTGATGCGCAGGACAACCCGACCAATATGACGCGTGACTGGAAGTTCCATGAGGTGACCAAGCAGGTGGTGCTGACCAAGCACCTGGTGCAGCCGGTGTTCCTGGCCATCGCCAAGCCTTTTTTTGACAAGCTCACACCGGCCCAACAGGCTGAGTTGCGGGCGGCTGCCCGGGAAGCGGCTGACATGCAGATCGCCAAGACGCTGCTGGATGAGAAGGCTGCGTTGGACACCTTCCGCGCCGCCAACATTCGCATCAGCGAACCTGACGCGGCTGCGTTTCGCACCGTAGTGCTCAAGGAATATGACAACTCCGGCATGGCATCCAAGTGGAAACCAGGCCTGCTGGCCCGAATTCAGGCTGTCAAATAAGCCGTTACAACTGAGACCATCACACCATGCAAACCCCTATCCTGCCCTGGTACAAGCGGCTGGCCGAAGCCGTGTCAACCCTCAGTATGGGGGTGATGTTCAGCCTGTTCATCTACGGGGTGGGCATGCGCTATCTGCTGAACCGGCCCATCAGCTGGACCGATGAGGCCGTGACCGTGCTGATGGTGTGGTCGGTGCTCTGGACTGGCGCCTTTGTCTTGCGCTGGTCCGAGCACATTTCATTTGACATTGTGTTTGTCAATCTGGCGCCCAAGCGCCAGCGTCTCATGCTGTTGATAGGCAACGCGGCCTTCGTCGTTTTGATGCTCGCCGCTTTGCCCGGCATGGTGGATTACACCCTGTTCCTTTGGCGCGAAAAGACCGACATGCTGGAGATGCGGCTGGACTTTGTTTACGCGATTTTCCCCATCTTCTTCATCGCCATTGTTGTGCGACAGTTGTTGAGCCTGTGGCGCCTGATGTCGCCGCGCTGGCCCGCTGAGCTGGCGCGCTGGACCGGTGATGACCGGGAGCAGGCGCCATGACGCCGGGCTTGTACGCCCTGCTGGGCGCAGTGCTGTTTGGTGCCCTGATGCGCCTGCCTTTGGCGCTGGTGATGTTTAGCGGTGGCGCTGTCTACCTGTTTGTGACGCGGCAGGATGTGGGTCTGCTGGTGGGCCAGGTGATGGGCCAGATGACGGCCATGTACGTGCTGGTGGCCATCCCGATGTTCATCCTGGCGGCCAACATCATGAACGCCGCCTCCATCAGCGACCGGCTGTGGGCGATGGCCAATGCGCTGGTCGGTCGGTTCCGCGGTGGCATGGGCCATGTGACGGTGTTGGTCAGCATGATTTTTTCCAGCATGAGCGGCAGCGCTATCACCGACGCCGCCGGCCCTGGCCTGGTGGCGGTGCGCATGATGCGCGACATTGGCAAGTACCCGGCCGGGCTGGCTTGCGCCATCACCGCAGCGGCGGCCACCATTGCGCCCATCATCCCGCCATCCATCCCGCTGGTGATCTACGCGCTGATCTCCGGCGCTTCGATCGGCGCCCTGTTCCTGGCCGGGCTGGTGCCTGGCGTGCTGATGGGTGGCGCGCTGATGATCGCCATCTGGCTGATTGCCAAGCGGCGCAATATTCCGGCAGCCGAGCATGTGCCGGTGTCCCAATTGCCGGGCGTGATGTTCCGCGCCACGCCCTCGCTCACCTTGCCGGTGGTGCTGCTGGGCGGCATCTGGTCGGGCGTGTTCTCGCCCACTGAGTCGGCTGCCGTGGCAGCACTGTGGGCGCTGATCCTGGGCACGGTGCTGTACCGCAAAATCAAGGTCAGCACCTTGCGCGCCGTGTTTGCCGAATCGTCGCGCCAGACCGCCACCACCATGCTGCTGGTGGCCAGCGCCTTTATCCTGAACTACGCCATTGCCAATGAGCGGCTGGCCGACGGCCTGGTGGCGGCCATCGCGTCCATGCAGCTCAGCCAGATGCAGTTCATGCTGGTGGTGAACCTGTTCTTTCTGGTGCTGGGCTGCTTTCTGGATGGCTCGGTGATGATGCTGGTGTTTGTGCCGCTGCTGATGCCCAGCGTGCGGGCCTTGGGCATTGACGTCACCTATTTCGGCATTGTGGTCACGCTCAATTTCATGATTGGTCTGATCACACCCCCCTACGGTCTGTTGCTGTTCGTGATGTCCTCGCTGACCCGGGTGCCGCTGATCGAGATCATCCGCGAGGTCTGGCCGTTTGTGCTGACACTGACTGTGTTGTTGCTGATCCTGACCTGGTTCCCGCAGATCATCCTGTTCCTGCCGCATGCCTTTGGCTACAAGTGATGCGGTCGCGCTAGACCGCCTGCGCGCAGTCTGCCAGCCGCTGTTGGACCCGGCGGGCTTCATCCCGGGCCAGCAGGCGGACGAACGCTATTGCACTGACTGGAGCCGTGCGCGCGGCCAGCCTTTGGCCGTGCTGCGGCCGAGCAATACCGACGAGGTGTCGCGGCTGCTGACCGTGCTGCATGCCTTGCGTCAACCCGTGGTGCTGCAGGGCGGCATGACCGGCCTGGTAGGGGCCTGCGTCCCGCAGGCCGGCGAGGTGGTGTTGTCGTTGGAGCGACTGCGAGGCATCGAGGAGATCGACCCGGTCTCGGGCACGGTCACGGTCCAGGCGGGGGTTTGCCTGCAGACACTGCAGCAGGCGGTAGAGGCGCAGGGCCTGTTTTTTCCGGTGGACATTGGCAGCCGGGGCTCTTGTCAGATCGGTGGTCTGATTGCCACCAACGCCGGGGGTAACCGGGTGCTGCGTTATGGCATGACGCGCCAGTCGGTGCTGGGTTTGGAGGTGGTGCTGGCCGATGGCACCGTGGTGTCGCGCATGGGCAAGGCACTGAAGGACAACGCCGGTTATGACCTCAAGCAGGTCTTTATCGGCAGTGAGGGGACGCTGGGCGTGATTACCCGCGCCATATTGGCACTGCAACCGCTGCCGACGAGCCGGCAATCGGCGCTGGTTGCGGTGCAGGGCTTTGACGCAGTCACCGATCTGTTGGCGCAATGCCGTAGGCAACTTGGTCCGCGCCTGAGCAGTTTTGAAGTGATGTGGCGCGATTTTTTTGACCTCAGCACCGGGCTGCTGAAGAAAGGCCGGCCTGGCCTGAACCTGGCGGGCACGCATGTGGTGCTGGTGGAGGCCATGGGCCTGGACGCCGGGCAGGACGACGCGCTGTTTGCCGAGGCGCTGGGCGCTTTTCAGGCCGACCACCCGGGCTGCGAGGTGATCCTGGCGCAATCGCTGGCCGATGCGCAGGACCTCTGGGCCATCCGTGAGGCGGCCGGCGAAGCGGCCAATGCCGTGGCGCCCTGGGCTGGCTTTGACGTCAGCCTGCCGATCGCCGACATGGCGTCCTGGGTGGCGCAGGTGCACAGCCAGCTGCGCGAAATGGGGCTGACGCAAACTCAGACCTATGGCCACCTGGGCGATGGCAACCTGCATCTGGTGGTGGGTTTGGGGTCAGAGGCAACGCGCAAGGCCGCGGTCCATGAGTTGGTGCACCGCAGCGTGGGCGCCCTGGGCGGCTCCATCTCCGGGGAGCACGGCATCGGTCTATCCAAGAAAGCACATTTGCACTATTGCCGTTCAGCGGCCGAGATCAACATGATGAAACTGATGAAAACTTCCCTTGACCCGCACGGCCTGTTGAACCGTGGCCGTATCTTTGACCAGCCATGAGCCAGCCCATTGCCTTTGTCACCGGTGCCGCGCAGGGCATCGGCCTGGCCACCGTGGCCCGCCTGGCGCGGGACGGCTTTCGGGTGGTGGCGATGGACCGCCATGCCGAGCGTTTGCAGGCTGCGGTCGCCGCGTTGCGGGCGGATGGGCTGGACATTGTGGCGGCCGTGTGTGACGTGTGTGACCGCGCGTCGGTGACAGCCGCGTTCGACGCCCAGCCGCGGGTCGATGCGTTGGTGTGCGCCGCCGGCATCTACAACGACGCCCGGTTTCTGGACCTGACCGAGCAGGCCTTTCGCACCATGCTCGATGTCAACGTGGTGGGCACCTTCATCCCGGCGCAGGAGGCAGCGCGGCGCATGCAAGCCGGCGGGCGCATCGTCACCATTTCATCGCGCGGGGCTCTTGGCGGAACGCGTTTTGCCCATTACGTAGCCTCCAAGTCGGCGGTGATCGGCCTGACCCGGGCCATGGCCATGGAGCTGCGTGAGCGCCAGATCGCGGTGAATTCGGTGGCGCCTGGCTTTACCGACACACCCATGACCCGCTCCGCACCAGCAGAGATGTTCGCGGCCTGGGAGCAGCTCGAACCCGGTGGCCGGGCGGCCAGCCCGGACGTGATCGCCAATGCCATCGCCTTCCTGGCCGCGCCATCCACCCAATTTATCACCGGCCAAACGCTGTTCGTCGATGGGGGCAAGTCCTTGGGTGGCTTGGGGATCTAGGGCGCCTTCATGCCGGCCTGACGTCAGTCCAGTTTGACCTTCATCGCACGCACCAGGGGAACCCATGTTTCGTACTCGGCCTTCATAAAGGCCTCGACCTGGCTGCGGCTCATGGCCGGATAGGGCACAACGCCTGCTTCGTCGATTTGCCGCTGGTTGGCCGGATCTGCCATCGCCTTGTTGACCGAAGTGTTCAGCCGTTCCAGGATCGCTGTTGGCGTGCCGGCTGGTGCCCAAATCGCGTTCCAGGAATAGGCCCGGTAGCCCTTGAGGCCAGCCTCGTCAAATGTAGGGATGTCGGGCAGGGTTTTCATCCGCTTCGGCACCGCCACCGCGATGGCGTTCAGGCGACCCGCCTTGATCAGGGGGTTCACCACCGACGGCGCGTCCATGGCAAAGGACACCATGCCCGCGATAAGGTCGGTCATAGCGGGGGCAGTGCCTTTGTAGGGCACGTGCTGCACCTCGACACCGGCCATGCTCGCAAACAGGTGGCAGGCGATGTGGCTGGACGTGCCGTTGCCGGCGGATGCGTAATTGGCGCGAGCCGGCTGGGCTTTGAGCTGGCGCAGCAGCTCAGGCAGTGTGCGGATGCCGCTGCTGCTGGGCACCACCAGCACCAGGGGAACTTCGATGGTCAAGGCGACCGGCAGCAGGTCTTTGACCGGGTCGTAGGGCAACTTGCTGTACAGGCCGACGTTGAGCGCGTAAGTGGACAGCGTGCTGTATGCGAGGGTGTAGCCATCGGGTGCGGCCTTGGCCACCATGTCGACGCCGATGTTGCCACCGGCACCCGCCTTGTTATCAATCACCACAGGCTGGCGCAGGTCTTCGGCCATGGTCTTGGCCAAGATGCGCGCGATGATGTCCGTGTTGCCACCGGCTGGGAACGGCACCACCAGCTTGACGGTTTGCCCGGGGTAAGGCCCATCGGCATGTGCCAGCATAGGGGCCAGAGGCGCTAAGGGCACTAAAGGCGCAATGAGCGCCGCCTTGACCAGAGTCCGGCGGGACGAGGAGGCGGGGGCAGTTTTCAGCATGGTCAGTCCTTTTTAGTTACAAAACGTGGGTTGATGCTTGGGTTTTCAGGCATTCGCATCGGTGTGCGCTCAGCTTAAGCCGGACAGCATGCCTGTCCAAAAATCGAGACGGGGCTGGAGGCAAGACAGCAGGAAATGCTCATGCAGCGCATGGGCCCCATCGCCGGCCACGCCCAGCCCATCCAGCGTGGGCACTCCCATCGCTGCCGTGAAGTTACCGTCGCTGCCACCACCGGTCATCGGCGCCTCTACCAGCGCAAAACCGGCTGCAGCCGCGTGCTGCTGCGCCTGGGCCAGCAACTGCGCCGTGCCAGTGCTGCGTTCAAAGGGCGGCCGATTGATCCAGGCCTCGATGTTCAGGCGGACGTCGGCCGTGGCCGGTTTCAGTGCCAGCACCCGGGCCTGCATCTCATTGGCCAGCGCCAAGGTTGGCACGCGAAATTCGCCGACCAGAGAAGCCTGCTCGGGGACCACATTGACCGCGGTACCGCCCGTGACACGACCCACATTGACCGTGATGCCCTGGGCGTAATCGGTCATGGCTTCCAGGGCCAGCACCTGGTGGGCCAGTTCCCGGATGGCATTGCGGCCCATGGCATGCTGGAGTCCGGCATGGGCGCTACAGCCAAAAACACCCAGCCGAACCGCGCCAATGCCCTTGCGTGCGGTGACACAGTGGCCACCCGCGCGCGCCGGCTCAGCCACCAGGGCATAACGCGCCTTAGCTGCCGCGCGCTCGATCTCTGGGCGAGAGGCTGGGCTACCGATCTCTTCGTCCGGCACGAACAGCATGTCCACCGGCAATGGCGTATCCCCGCGCGCCGTGACCCGCTTCAGCGCCTCCAAGGCAACGCAGGCACCGGCCTTCATGTCGTAGCTGCCGGGACCGAAGACCCGGTCTCCCTCGATTCTGAATGGGTTGCGCGTCAGCATGCCGACCGGGTGAACCGTGTCCAGATGCGCCAGCACCAGAATGCCAGGTCGTGCGTCTGCGGGACTGCGGTTGCTGACGATCAGCAGCGGGCCGCTGGAGGCACTGACCTCTCGCAAGTCGGCCGTCAGACCGCTGGCCATTGCGTCGGAGGCCACCATCCGCATCAGGCCGGCGACGGCAGCCTGGTCATGCGACGGTGTCTCCATCTCGATCCAGCTCCGGATTTTGCGCAGCAGGTCGCTGGTCACGTCTGTTCCAGTCGTCATAGGGGGATCCGTCGGTTGATGCCATTGCCGCCATCCGCCGACAGGATCTCGCCGGTGATGAAGGCCGCCGCCTCTGAGCACAAGAAAGCCACCACGCCCGTCACTTCACCTGGCTGCGCCAACCGGCGCAAGGGCACAGTGTTGCCGACCCTTTGAAGGTGCTTGTTTGGCATGCCGTTCATGGTGTCATGGCGCAACCCTGGCCGCACTGCGTTGACCCGTACCCCGTCCGGGCCCAGTCGTACCGCGAAGGCGCGTGTCAGTTGCTCCAGGGCCGCCTTGGAGGCACCATAAACAGCCCCGTTTTCACGCACCACGCTGGCCGCACCTGACGATATATTGCAAATGGCCCCCGAGCCGCGTTGGGCCATGGCGGCACCAATGCGCTGCATCAGGCGAAAGGGCGTGCGCAGGTTCACGCCCAGAATGTCATCCCAGGTCTGTATCGATGTGTCGAGTAAGTCGACAAAAGGGAATAGCCCGGCGTTGTTGATCAGTACGTTGGGCGTTCCGAGTGCCAGCAGCCGGTCTATCAGCGACTCAGTGCCGGCGGCTTCGCGCAGGTCAGCCTGCAAGTAGTGAAACGAGCCGTCTGGCAGGCCTGGCAGCGGGGCCATCTGGGGGGCCAGGTCGCTCAGCACGAGCCGGGCTCCCAGCTTATGAAATGTTTGGGCGAGGTCCTGACCGTAAGCGCCACAGGCACCGGTGATGGCCACGGTTTGCCCGGCAAACGACGGCGCTTGGGGTTCCTTGGTCGTGTTCGTGGCTATGGTCGTGGTTATGGTCATGGTGGGGGCGACAAGGCGGCAACTTCGTTGGCAAAGGACAGCAAATTGGCGCGGTCGATGGTGCGGGTACCTTGTTCCACCTCCTGGATCAGCCGGATCAGGATCTGCGTCACGGGCGCTTGCAAGCCTCGGGCTTGGGCCACGCTGACAATCTCTGCGATCTGGCTGTCGACCTCGGTCTTGCGCTTGCGCGCGGCCAGATCGCGCCAGACCCCGCTGCGCTGCTTACTCGAGCGGCGGTAGTGATCGGCCATATTTGCCAGGGCGACTGCGGCTTTTGGGGCTCCGGCTTCACCGCTGAACGCCGCCGGATCGAAGCCGTCAAACCCGACCGGCGTGACCCCGGCCCCCAGGGCGATCCCGGTCACCTCGCGAGCCAAGGCGGCCAGCACAGCTTGGTGTTGCGGGTCAGCCAGTGTTTCGCTCATGGTCTCATTGGCCAGCGCCGTCGCGAACAACAGGCTGCCATAAGCGAGCTTGCTCCATTTGTAGCCCCAGACGTCGGCCACCGCCTGCGTGTCGGTATCGAACACCTGCAGCAATTGGGCCAGTGACTGCACCCGCGGGCTCAGGCCGGGCAACATCTCGCCGATTTTGATTGCGCCGCGATTGCCAAAGCTGATGCGTCCCGGCTCGAGGTAGTCGCCTGCGAAGTTGACACAAGCGCCAACGGTTCGCTCGACACCGATCTGCGCGGCAATCTGTCGTTCGTTCAAGCCGTTCTGTAAGGACACCACCACGCCGGTTGCGCTCAGGTGCGGGGCCAGTTGCTTAGCGGCTGCTGCCGTGTGCTGAGCCTTGACAGCCAGCAAAATGCAGTCGAATTGACCGCTCAGCTCGGCTGGCGTCACGGCGTCAACCACCTGCTGAAACTGCGCCACCGGGCCTTCAATCTGCAGCCCGGTCGTGCGACTGGCCTCCACGTGCTCTGCAACGATGTCCACCAGTGTGACCGGCACCCCGCCGCGCGCCAGAAAGGCGGCCACACACCCTCCAATGGCGCCGCCGCCCCATACCAAAACGGGCCCGCGGGCGGACCAATGGCTTGGGCTGTATGAATCGATCGCCGGGGGAGAGTTCAAGATGCGCTAGTGATTTGTTGGTGCAAGTCTAGGACCCGCGCAGGCCGCCATCAAGCCACCGGGCAAGATAGTAGGTATAAACAACAGTAATATTGAAGGGTGAAACAACCCGATCTCAATCTGCTGATTTATCTTGATCTGTTGATCAAACACGGGAGCGTCACCCGGGTTGCCCAGGAACTGGGCGTCAGCCAGCCCGGCGTGAGCGCAGCGCTGCGTCGCTTGCGCGCGGTGCTGCAGGACCCGGTGCTGGTGCGGACCGGTGGCGGTATGGTGCCGACAGCCAAAGCGCGGGCAGTTCAAGCCCAGGTGGCCGGCGCCTTGGGGCTGTGGGCACGGCTGGCCGATGGCGACATGGTGTTTGATCCGGCCCGCACCACCCGCAGCTATTCCCTGCTGGCGTCTGACTACATCCAGTTTTTGCTGCTGCCCGGTCTGGCCCGGGAAATGGCTCGGCAGGCCCCGCAGGCGACGCTCAGGGTCATCCCGCCCAATCCCTATCGCCGTCTTCAGATGCTGGTGGAGCGGGAGGCCGACTTCGCCATAGGCTACTACCACGAGGCGCCTGAAGAACTGCGCACGCGTCGCCTGTTCATTGAGCCGGTGATGTGCGTGATGCGCCGTGGCCACCCCGACGCGGCCTGTTTTGATTTGGAGGCTTTCGTGCGCAGCAGTCATGTGGGCGTCGCCTCGGTATCGCAGGGGTCTTACAGCGCGACGCTGGAGCGGGTGCTGGCTGAACGGGGAATTCAAAGGCGCTTGCCGATGATTCTGCCAAGCTACCTGGCAGTGCCGCACCTCTTGTTGGAGACTGACCATGTTGCAACGCTGCCGGCCAGTCTGGCGACCGCATTTGCCAGGCAACTCCCACTGCAGGTGGTGCCCAGTCCGATTGCCCTGCCAGCGCTCGACGTCTCCATCCTGTACCACGACAGTCAGCAGGACGATGCGGCACACCAATGGTTCCGGCAACTCGTGGTTGACGTCATCAGCGCCTCGGGCCTGGCCCGCACCGTTGACCAGGAACCGCCGATGCCTGCGACCCACTGACGCCCGCAAGCCGTCAGACCTGTCGTCAGCCCCGCCGGGCTGGCAGAATCAGTCCATGCCAAATTTTGCCGCCAACCTGTCCTTCCTGTACCAAGAGCTGCCCTTCATGGCGCGTTTTGCCGCTGCGGCGCGGGATGGCTTTCGGGCGGTGGAATACCTGTTTCCCTATGATTACCCGCTGGCGGAAATAACGGCCCAGCTGGAAGGCAACGGCCTGCAACAGGTGCTGTTCAACGCCCCGCCGGGCGACTGGGCAGCGGGCGAGCGCGGCCTGGCCTGCCTGACGGGGCGACAGTCTGAATTTCGAGCTGGTTTGGCGCAGGCCCTGGACTACGCCGCCGGACTGAGTTGCCCACGCATTCATGTGATGGCTGGCCTATTGCCGCCGGGCCAAACCCGGGAGGCGCTGCAAGACGTCTACCTGGACAACTTGCGTTGGGCCGCCGCTGCGGCAGCGCCTTACGGGGTGGCGCTGCTGATCGAGCCGATCAACCTGCGCGACATTCCGGGCTATTTTTTGAACCGGCAGGACCATGCCCATGAGTTACTGCAGATCGTCGGCGCGCCCAACCTCAAGGTGCAGATGGACCTGTACCACTGCCAGATTGTCGAAGGTGATGTCAGCATGAAGCTGCGCCAGTACCTCTCCACAGGCCGCGTTGGCCATATTCAGATCGCCAGCGTGCCAGCCCGCCACGAGCCCGACAAGGGCGAACTCAATTACACGCATCTGTTTGCCTTGCTGGATGAACTGGGTTACGACGGCTGGGTGGGCTGCGAATATCGACCCCGCCTGGGGGCGGTGCCTGGGGCGACATCGGCCGGGCTGGGCTGGATGAAGCCCTGGGCCCCGCGGCGGGTCTGACCAAACTTACTTTTTAACCTGAGGCTCACCATGTCGATATTGGTTAAACCCCTGCGCGGCGTCAAAGTCATCGAGTTTTGCCACGTCGCGGCCGGTCCGTTTTGCGGCATGTTGCTGTCAGATTTTGGTGCCGAGGTGACCAAGATCGAGTCGCCCGAGGGCGATGCCATGCGCCAGTGGCCGCCGCTGAGCCAGGGCTTCAGTGAAAACTTTGCCGCACTCAACCGGGGAAAGCAGTCGGTGGTGCTGGACCTGAAACAGCCGGCGCAGCGCGACCTGGCGCGCGCGCTGGTGCAGCAGGCCGATGTGCTGGTGGAAAACAACCGGCCCGGCGCCATGAGCCGGCTCGGCCTGGGTTGGGATTGGTTCGGCCCGCGCCAACCCGGGCTGATTTACTGCTCGATCTCGGCCTACGGCCAGGACGGCCCGCGTGGCGGCGAGGGCGGGTTTGACCTGACCATCCAAGCCAGCGCCGGCGTGATGAGCGTCACCGGCGAGCCCGGTGGCGCCCCGGTCAAGGCCGGCGTGCCGGTGGTCGACTTTGCCGCTGGCCTGTATGCCGCCTTCAGCATCGCCGCCCTGCTGGCGCGGGTGCGCAGTGGCGGGCCGGGCGGCCAGCTCGACATCCCGATGTTCGCCACCACGCTGGCGATCTCTGCGCTGCAGACCAGCGAGTACTTTGGCACCGGCAAGAACCCGCAACCACTCGGCTCGGCCCACCCGCGCAACGCGCCCTACCAGGCCTACGCGGCGGCGGACGGCTGGTTTGCGCTGGCGGCGGGCAACAACAAGCTGTGGCAACAGGTGTGCGCGCTGACGCCGGCCACCGAGCTGCTGACCGACCCGCGCTTTGCCACGCCGACCCTGCGCGCGGCCAATCAGGCGGCGCTGACGGCGCTGCTGGCGCCGCTGTTTGCCCGGCACGACGTGGCCCATTGGCTGGGCTGCTTCGGCCCGGCCGGCATTCCCTGCGCTCCGATCAACGGCTATGCCGAGGCCTTGCAAGACCCGCAAGCCGCCCACCTGCAGCTGGTGCAGCCCATGACGCTGCCCAATGGCGTGCAGACGCGCACCGTGGGCTGCCCGGTCAAGCTTGACGGCGCGGTGCTGGCGGTGGACACGCGCCCGCCCGCACTGGGCCAGCACACCGAGCCGGTGCTGGCGGCCTTGGCGACATTAGCGACATCATCGGAGGTTCAACCATGAGCGGACTGCAGATCCGGCCCATTCAACCAACCCAGCCGGCTGATCCCATCGCACCTCTGCGCGAGCTGGTCACCGGGTTGACCGCCTTGGTGGGGGCGACGCAAGACGAGCCCCGGCTGCTGACCGAAGGCCGGCGGCTGCTGGCCGGCCTGCTGGTGCAGGACGCCTGGCTACCGGCGGCCTTTGCCACGCTGCGGCCCGACCGCTATGCGCAGTACCTGCTGCACTGCGACCCGCTGGAGCGCTTTTCTGTGGTCAGCTTCGTCTGGGGCCCCGGCCAGGGCACGCCGGTGCATGACCACACGGTGTGGGGCCTGGTGGGCATCTTGCGTGGGGCCGAGCGTTGCGAGGAGTTCACCTTGCAGGCCGGCCAGCCGCAGGCCACCGGCGGCCAGCACCTGATGCAGCACGGCGACATCGAAGCCGTGTCGCCACGGCTGGGTGACTGGCACCGCGTCAGCCACGCCGGCGGCGATGTCGCCACGGTCAGCATCCATGTGTATGGCGCCAACATAGGCGCCGTGCGCCGGCACCGGTTGGACGCCACCGGGGCGACACTGCCGTTCGTGTCAGGCTATGACAACACGCAGTTGCCTAACCTGTGGGACCGTTCGGCCGCGGTCCGGGCCACATGCTGAGCACTGAGTACCAAGCGGGTGTCACCACCCTCACGCTCCAGCGCCCCGAGCGCGGTAACGCCCTGGGCCCCGACCTGGTGGAGGGCCTGATTAATGCGCTTGAGGCGGCCATCGCCGACCCGGCGGTCCACACCCTGGTGCTGCGAGGGGATGGACGACATTTTTGCACCGGGCTTGATTTGACTGACCTGGCCACCCTCTCGGATGGCGACCTGCTGCTGCGACTGGTGCGCATCGAGACCCTGCTGGCGCTGCTGTGGCATGCGCCCATTCGGACCGTGGCGCTGGCCCATGGCCGCACCTGGGGCGCCGGCGCTGATCTGTTCGCGGTGTGCGAGCAGCGCTTGGTTCACCCAGACACCACCCTGCGCTTTCCTGGTGCGCAATTTGGCATTGTGCTGGGCACCCGGCGTCTGGCCGAGCGCATCGGCGTGGATGCCGCACGCGCCCTGGTGCTCGAAGGCGGGGAGCTTGATGCGCCGCAGGCCCTGGCACTCGGGCTGGCCACTCAGCGGGTCGATACCGGCGTTGATACCGCCTCCCAAATCCTGATCCGCCTAGCGCCGCCACTCCCGGACCCCGCCACAGCGCGCGCCATTCGAAGCGCCACCCGAGCTGACTGCCGCGACACTGATTTAGCCGCACTGGTGCGCTCGGCGGCCCAGCCCGGCTTGCAGTCGCGCATCACCGCTTACCGCGCTCGCCTGCTGGCCGGCGTGGCATGATGCTGGCTGGTTTTGCCCTAGCCCCCAAGGAGATCGCCATGAATGCCAGAGTTCCCCCATCCGCCCTGAACGCCGCACAGGCGCTCACCCAGGTTAGCCGCGCCTGGGACGAGCAGATCGTGCCGCAGCTTACCGACTACATTGGCATCCCAGCCAAATCACCGATGTTCGATGCCGACTGGGCCAAGCACGGCTACATCGACACGGTGATGCGCAACACGGCTGCGTGGGTTGAGGCGCAAAAGGTCGAAGGCCTGACGCTGGAGATCATCCGCATGGACGGTCGCACGCCGCTGATGTTTTTTGAGGTGGCGGCCAGCAGCGGCGCTGCCGGTGGGCCTGCCGCGGTCAGTCAGCAAACCGTGCTGATGTACGGCCACCTGGATAAGCAGCCCGAATTTTCTGGCTGGCGCAATGACCTGGGGCCCTGGACGCCCAAGTATGAGGACGGCAAGCTCTACGGCCGCGGCAGTGCCGACGACGGTTATGCGGCTTACGCCAGCATTGCCGCCATCCAGGTGCTCAAAAGCCAGGGGGTGGCCCACCCGCGCATTGTTGGCCTGATCGAGACCTGCGAAGAAAGCGGCTCGCCCGACCTGCTGCCCTATATTGACGTGCTGCGCCCACGCCTGGGCGATGTGGCGCTGGTGATTTGCCTGGACTCTGGCGCTGGCAATTACGACCAGCTCTGGCTCACCACCAGCCTGCGTGGCATGGCAGCCGGCACCCTGAAGGTGGAGGTGCTGACTGAGGGCGTGCATTCGGGCGACGCCAGCGGTCTGGTGCCGTCTAGCTTTCGCATCATGCGCCAGGTGCTGGACCGGCTGGAAGACAGCGCCACCGGCCGGCTGCTGCCCGGCAGCTTCCATTGCGAGGTGCCGGCCGACCGGCTGGCGCAGGCGCAGGCCACCGCCGCCATCCTGGGCGACGAGGTCTACAAACGCTTCCCCTGGGCGCACTACGACTGTGGCGGCTCGATGCAGTCGATGCTGCCCACCACCACCGACCCGGTGCAGGCCCTGCTGAATCGCACCTGGACACCCACGCTCAGCGTCACCGGCGCCGACGGTTTTCCTGAGCTGAAAAACGCCGGCAATGTGCTGCGGCCCTACACCGCTTTCAAACTCAGCCTGCGTCTGCCACCGCTGGTGGAAGCCGCCAGCGCAGTGCAGCAGCTCAAGGCGCTGCTGGAGGACAACGCGCCGTACCAAGCCCGCGTGACTTTTGAGGCGGCGAGTTCAGCCACTGGCTGGAACGCACCGGCCATCACCCCCTGGTTCGAGCAGGCGCTGCAGTCGGCCTCGCAAGCGCATTTTGGTGCGCCCTGCGGCTACATCGGCCAGGGGGGCACCATTCCGCTGATGAGCATGCTGTCCAAGGGTTTCCCCAAGGCGCAGATGATGGTCTGCGGCGTGCTCGGCCCCAAGAGCAACGCGCACGGCCCCAACGAATTCCTGCAGGTGCCCTACGCCAAAAAGCTCACGGCAGCGGTGGCCGAGGTGATCGCCCGCCTGCCATGAGCGCGGCTGCGTCGGCACTGGCCGGGCAGCGCTCGCAGTTGCAAGGCCTGGTCCTCTGCGACTGGCAACTGCCGGCGGGGCAAGTGGCGCGCGCCACGGTGCTGATCGTGCATGGGCTGGGCGAGCACATGGGCCGTTACGCGGCCTTGGCGCAGGCGCTCAACGCCTGGGGCTATGCCGTGCGCGCCTACGACCAGTACGGCCATGGCGCATCGGAAGGTCCGCGCGGTGGCCTGCCGACGGCCACCCGGCTGCTCGACGACCTGGCGCTGGTGGTCGACCATACCCGTGCCACCGTGGCTGCTGGCCAGCCGCTGCTGCTGCTGGGGCACAGCATGGGCGGCCTGGTGGCGGCGCGCTTTGTCGCTCTGCAGCGGCGCCCGGTGGACGCGCTGGTGCTGTCCTCACCAGCGCTCGACCCCGGTTTGAACCCTGTTCAAAAGCTGCTGGTGGCGGTGCTGCCATCCCTGTTCCCTAACCTGCGGGTGGGCAATGGCCTGGACGCCCGGCTGATCTCTCACGACCCTGGGGTGGTTGCGGCCTATCGGAGCGACCCGCTGGTGCACGACCGCATCGCGGCGCGCCTGGCGCGTTTCATTGCCGAAGACAGCGCGGCGGTGCTGGCGGCAGCACCGGGCTGGGCCCTGCCGACCCTGCTGCTGTACGCCGGTGCCGACAAGCTGGTCAACCCGGCTGGCAGCCTAGTCTTTGCGGCGGCTGCACCGGCGCAGGTGCTCAGCAGCCAGTGCTTTGAGCCCCTGTACCACGAGATTTTCAATGAGGCCGAGCCCGGCCGAAGCCAGGTGCTGGCCGCGCTGCGCGCCTGGCTGGACACCCGGTGCACGCCACCGATTTTCCTAGGAGCAAGCGCACATGGCCAAATTTCCTGAACGAGCCAAGGTTGTCATCATTGGCCAAGGGGGCATCGTGGGTGCCTCGGTGGCGCACCACCTGATCGAACGTGGCTGGGACAACATTGTCGGCATCGACAAGTCCGCCATCCCCACCGATGTCGGCTCCACGGCGCACGCGTCTGATTTCTGCTTCAACACGATGCACGACCAGATGACGATCTTCACCACCAAGTACAGCATCGATTTCTACGACAAGCTGGGACGCTACGAGCGCATTGGCGGCCTGGAAGTGGCCCGTGTGGGGGACGACGAACGCATGCAGGAGCTCCAGCGCCGTGTCGCCTCGGGCAAGGCCTTTGGCAACCGGGTGGTGATGATCACCCCGGCCGAGGCCAAGGCCCGGTTCCCGCTGCTAGAAGAAAGCATGATCCAGGGCGCCCTCTGGGATCCGGACGCCGGCCTGGTCAAGCCGCGCTCGCAAATGGTGGCGGGCGAGCTGGTGGACGCCGCAGTGGCCTCGGGAAAGCTGCTGTCGTTCGCCAATACGGCGTGTACCGGCTTGCGCATCGAGAACGGCCGCATCCAGGGCGTAGAAACCACCAAGGGCTATATCGCTGCCGACCACGTGGTGGTGTGCGCTGGCCTGTGGGGGCGCCTGATTGCCGCGATGGCGGGTGAAGACCTGCCGATCATGCCGGTGGACCACCCGCTCACCTTTTTCAAGCCCTACCTGGAATTTGCCGGTACTGGCAAGGACATTGGCTACCCGCTGTTGCGTGACCAGGGCAACTCGGCCTACCTGCGCGACACCGGGGACCCGAAGACCCCCGAAGGTGGCCAGATCGAGTGGGGCTACTACGAGGAGAAAAACCCGCGCATGTGCCACCCGCGCGATTTGCTGGAAAAAGAAGAAGCACGGCTCTCGCCGTCGCAGCGTGACCTGGAGCTCGAGCAGATCATGGCGCCCTTGGAGCGGGCGATCGAGCTCACGCCCATTCTGGCCGAGCTGGGTTACGACGAGAAGTACTCATTCAACGGCTTGTTGCAAGTCACCACCGACGGTAACCCCTCGATCGGTGAGTCGTCCAAGGTGCGCGGCCTCTGGTACGCCGAAGCCGTGTGGGTGAAAGACGCCCCCGGCGTCGGCAAGCTGGTGGCCGACTGGATGACCGACGGCACCACCCACATCGACCATGCCCGCATCGACGTGGCCCGCACCTACCCGTACCAGCAGGACGAGAAGTACATCCACGACCGCTGTTATGAGGGCGCCTTCAAGATCTACAACCCGCCGGTGCACAACCGCGAGCCCTACAGCGCCGGGCGGGGTATTTTCAAGAGCCCGTTCTACGAGCGCGAAAAGGCACTTGGCGCCTACTTCATGGAGCTGTCGGGCTGGGAGCGCGCCCATGGTTATGCCAGCAACGAGCACCTGCTCGCGGTCTACGGCGACAAGGTGCCAGTGCGTGCCAACGAGTGGGACAACCGCCACTTCTGGCGCGTGTCGAATGCCGAGCATCTCAAGATGTCGGAAGACGTTGGCATGGTCAATGTCTCGCACTTCGCCGAGATCGACGTGGAAGGCCCTGATGCGGCCGACCTGCTGGAGTACATCTGTGTGGCCAAGGTGGGCGGGGACACGCCGGTGGGCAAGGGTGTCTACACCCACTTCCTGGACGCCAAGGGTGGCGTGCGGGCTGACCTCACTGTGCTGCGCCTGGGGCAGGACCACTACCGCGTGGTCGACGGGGCCGATGCCGGCCACCGCGACCTGACCTGGATCCGCCGCATGGCGCAGGACCGGGGTGCCAAGGTCGAGGTGACCGACACCACCACGCACTACGGCTGCCTGGGCGTGTGGGGCCCCAATGCGCGCACCACCGTCCAGAAAATTGCCGACGAGCCTGAGGCCTGGACGCACGAGAACTTCCCGTTTGCGGCGCTGCGCAACCTGAAGATCGCAGGCGTGCCGGTGCTGGCTTTCCGCATCTCCTACGTGGGCGAGCAAGGCTGGGAACTGCACTTCAAGTACGAGGACGGACTGGCCCTGTGGGATGCGCTGCACGCGCTGGGGGTCACCCCGGTGGGCGTGGAGACCTACGCCAGCAGCCGGCGCATGGAAAAGAGCCTGCGTCTGCAGAACGCCGACCTGCTGACCGAGTACAACCTGTTCGAATGCGACCTGGCCCGGCCCAAGGTGAAGGCGGCCGATTTCCACGGCAAAGCTGCGCACCTGAAGTTCCGCGAGCGCGACCACCAGCCGGCCACCCTCTGTACCCTGGTCATGACCAGCAACATCGACAGCCATGGTGTGGCGCGTTACCCCCTGGGTAACCTGCCGGTGATGGACCCGGCCACCGGCGCTACCCTGATCGACGCGCAAGGCCGGCGCTCGTTTACCACCAGCATCGCCTTCGGCCCGACGCTCGGCAAGAACATTGCCCTTGCCTGGCTGCCGCACGACTATTGCCAGGTGGGGCGCGAGTTGCAGATCCAGTACTTCGGCGACGTCTATCCGGTTCAGGTCGCGGCCGTGGGTTACAAGTCGCTCTATGACCCGGAGAATGTCAAGCCGCGGTCTTGAGGCGGCAATCGCAGCACGGCCATCTTGGCGCAGCTGCCGGCGACACCCGAGGCTCGTTCAGCCTTCAGCCTTCAGCCAGCTGCAGCAGCCGCGCCAGCGCGGCGTCCCGGATGCCGAGCCGGTGCAGGTGTTCATGGGTTTGGCGCGCGTAGTCCAGAGTGCTGCCAAAGCGGCCACTGGCTTGGGCAAAAATCTGCTGGTAGCGCGCCGCCGGCAGCTCGCCGGTGTAGTTGGGGCTGTGGCGCGGCAGGGTAAAGGCCAGCGCCTGCACCGGTCCTTGGGTGGTGTGGCAGCGCAGCCACTTCGGATCGTAAACACCGGTGACCATTTCGCGCGGCCACAGTTGGCGCAGCGCCTGCTCACCCTGCGCCTGGGGGATGCGGAACGCCATGCCCTGGCAGCTGCCGCCGCTGAGCAGCGCAAACACCAAGCCTGGGCAATCGGGTGTGCCGCGGTTGATGCGGCTCCACATCTTGAGCGCCCGGTGGTAGCCATGCAGCCGCGCCAGCCGCTGCTCGACCGCCTCAAACTCGGGCCGCCAGATCAGCGAGGCATAGCCAAACACCCACAGGTCCTGCTGGCCGCCCCAGTCGCGCAGCGCCTGCGCCAGCATCGGCGCCGGGTCACGCAGGACGGGTGGCAGGGTGTGCATCGGGAGTCAGCTCGTCAGCACGGCAGCCGTCAGGCCGGCCGTGCCAGCAAGGCCGCCCGCCGTTGGTGGCGCGCCAGCCACAGCAAGCCTGCGCCAATGAGTGCCACCGGCAGCAGGGAGCCCTGGTTCAGCAGCGTCCACCCTTGTGTGGTGACGAGCAGGCCGGAGCCAAAGGAGCTCAGCGCCATCACGGCAAAGACGCAGAAGTTGAGTGCGCCCTGCGCCCGGTCTTTTTCTTCTGGGGTGTAGGTTTGCAGCGACAGCGTGGTGCTGCCGGTGAAGAGGAAGTTCCAGCCCACGCCCAGCAACAGCAATGCCGCGACAAACTGGTGCAGTTCCACCCCGGTCAGCGCCACAGCGATGCACAGCGCCATCAGCACCACGCCAACGCCCATGATGGTCAGTGTGCCAAAACGCTTGATCAGGTGGCCGGTGAAGAAGCCAGGGGCAAACATGCCAATGACATGCCACTCCAGCACGACCGCGGTGTCGCCAAAGGGCAGGCCGCACTGCTGCATGGCCAGCGGGGTGGCGGCCATCAGCAGGTTCATGACGCCATAGCCCAGGGCACCAGCAGCCGCTGCCACCATGAACACCGGTTGGCGCATGATGACGCCCAGCGGCCGGCCGCCAGCGCCGGTTTTTTTGACAGGTGGCGGCGGGAAGTCGATCAGTGCCATGACCACCATCGACAGCAGCGCCACGCCCGCCAAGGCCAGGTAGGCGCCGGCAAAGGGCACGCCCAGCAGGGTGCGGGTGTGGTTGGCCAGATTGGGCCCCACCACCGCGCCCATCAAGCCGCCGGCCATCACCAGAGAAACGGCTTTTTCGCGCCAGGCCGGCGGTGCCAGCTCGGCGGCGGCAAAGCGGTACAGGTTGCCATTGGCGCTGTAGTAGCCGGCCACCACGGTGGCTAGGCAGAGCAGCCAGAAGTTTTTGTCAAACACCGCCCACGCGCACAGCAGGCTCGACGCCAGTGCTACCAGCAGCCCCAACTGGAACGAGCGCTTGCGCCCGTAGCGACTCTGCGTGGCCGCCACCAGGCTGGTGGACAGTGCGCCGCCCACCACGTAGCCCATCACCGGCAGGGTGGCCATCCAGCCCAGCGGTGCCAGGTTCAGGCCGACCAGGCCGTTGATGGCGATGAAGACCACATTATTGGTCAGGAACAGGCCCTGGCACAGGGCCAGCAGCCACAGTGGCCGGCTCATGAACCCGCCACCTGGGTCAGGCGCAGGGCGGCGGCGCGGCGGTGACCTTCCATGCCCTCGGTGGCGCTTTGCCGGATCGCCGGCGGCGCCACCGCCTGCACCCCGGTCTGGTCCAGCCACTGGTGGGTGGCAATCTTGACAAAGGAGCCGACCCACAGGCCGCCGGTGTAGCGGCCGGCCCGCATGGTGGGCAGCGTGTGGTTGGTGCCGCAGCACTTGTCAGAGTAAACCACGCTGGCGCGGGTGCCGATGAACAGCGAGCCGTAGTTGCGCAGCTTGAGCGCCATGGTGTGCGGCTCGGCGGTGTGCACCTGCAGGTGCTCGGCGGCAATGAAGTCGGCGTAGGCAATCAGCGTGGCTTCGTCGGGCACCAGGGCGATCTCGCCAAAATCACGCCAGGCCGGGCCGGCCACGTCGGCGGTGGGCAGCGTCAGCAGCTGTCGCTCGATCTCGTGCAGCGTGCCTTCGGCCACGCGGCGGCTGGTGGTGATGACCCCGACCCGGGTGTGCACATCGTGCTCGGCCTGGGCCAGCAGATCCGTGGCCAGCATGTGCGGATCGGCGCTGTCGTCGGCCACCACAAATATCTCGCTCGGGCCGGCCAACTGGTCGATGCCGACCTGGCCGAACACCTGGCGCTTGGCCTCATTGACGTAGGCGTTGCCGGGGCCGACGATCTTGTCCACCGCCGGCACCGAGGCCGTGCCGTAGGCCATGGCGGCAATCGCCTGCGCGCCGCCGATGCGGAAAATGCGGTCGGCGCCGGCCAGGTGGCAGCCGGCAATCATGGCCGGGTGGGCATTGGGCGGCAGGCAGGCAATCACCTCGTCGCAGCCGGCCACCTTGGCCGGCACCAGCGTCATCACTGGTGCCGACAGGATCGGGTAGCGGCCACCCGGCACATAGGCGCCGATGCGCTCGATCGGGATCACCCGGTGCCCCAGGTGCACGCCGGGCAGGGTTTGCACCTCCAGCGGCAGCATGGTCGCCAGCTGCGCCTGGGCAAAGGCTTTCACGTTGGCAATGGCAAATTCGGTGTCGGCGCGGGTTTGCGGGTCCAGCGCGGCCAGGGCGGCCAGCCGCTCGGCCTGGCTCACCTCCAGCGTCTCACCGGTGTAGCGGTCAAAGCGCAGCGCGTAGTCGCGCACTGCTGCGTCACCTCGGCTGCGCACCTGGGCGATCACCTCTTGCACCACGGCCTCGACCGCGCCGAGCGCCGCGTTGCCGGCCGGGGCGGGCGATTTGATGAACTCGACGGGCAGACGAAACTGGGTCATGGGGGAAATTCCGGTTGAGATTGACAAGAGGTGAATGGCTGGGGCGTGGGCTGCCGAGCGCTTAGAGCAGCAGCGCGGCCAGCGCCGCCAGCGCGGCGGTTTCGGCGCGCAGGGTGCGCTGGCCCAGGCTGACGGTCACAAAGCCGCTGGCCAGCGCTGCTTCTTCTTCGGCCGGGCTCAGGCCACCCTCGGGGCCCGACATCAGGGTGATAGGCGCGTCAGGCGCCAGCAGTGCCACCGCGTTACGCAACCCCGGGCTGGGTGGCCGCAGCGACAGCAGCAGCCTGGCGCCGCTGCCCGCCGACGGCAGGCCAGCCAGCCAAGTGGCCAGCGTGCTGACCGGTTGCAGCTGCGGCACCCGGTTGCCGCCGCACTGCTCGCTGGCTGCCACCGCCACACTGTGCCAGTGCGCCACTTTTTTCTCGGCGCGCTCGCCGCTCAGCCGCAGCACACTGCGTTCGGTCATCAGCGGCTGCAAGACAGCCGCTCCCAGCTCGGTGGCTTTTTCCACCAGCCAGTCCATACGCTCATTGGCCGGCATACCCAGCGCCAGCGTGACCGCGCGGTTCGGCGCCCGGTCCAGTGGCTGGTGGGCACCGATTCGGACCTGCACCTCGCTGCGGCCCATCTGGGTGACCGTGGCCGCAAACTCGCCGCCTTCGCCATTAAACAGGGTCAGCGCCTGGCCGGGTTGCAGACGCAGCACCTGCACATGGCGCGCCGCCTGAGGCGGCAGGCTCAACAGAGCGTCAGGCTGCAGCGGCGCTGGGCAATAAAAACGGGGCATGGCGGACAATGCTATTCAATAAATAGCAAACAATGCAGGCTGGACGTGGCTTGGAGCCTGATTTGGCTCATAACTGACTCATACCCGGCCAAAGGCATAGCCGCTCGGCGCCGCCACGCCCTCGACTTGGTCTAGCAGCCGCAGCAGCGGCTTGAGTTCGCGGTAGCGGCTGCAGGTGGCGCGGATGTAGCCCATAAAGCGCGGCGTGTCGGCCAGGTACTGCGGCTTGCCGTCGCGCAGCGTCAGCCGGGCAAAGATACCCGCTACCTTGAGGTGGCGCTGTAGCCCCATCCACTCCACGCCCCGGTAAAACTCGCCAAAATCGTCGCCCACCGGCAGCCCGGCCCGGCGGGCCCGCTCCCAGTAGCGCACCGTGATGTCCAGGCAAAAGTCTTCGTCCCAGCTCAGAAAGGCGTCGCGCATCAGGCTGGCCACGTCGTAGGTGATCGGGCCGAACACCGCATCCTGAAAATCCAGCACGCCCAGGCGGTGGCCCGCGACCATCAGGTTGCGCGGCATGAAGTCGCGGTGCACATAAACGCTGGGCGCGCTCAGGTTCTGCGCCATGATGGTGGCAAAGGCGGTCTCCAGCGTGCTTTGCTGGGCGGCATCCAGCGTCAGGCCGCGGTGCTGGCCCAGGTACCACTCGGGGAATAGCCCCAGTTCGCGCTTCAGCAGCGCTTGGTTATAGGGCGGCAGTACATCGGGTTTTGAGGCGGTTTGCCAGGTCACCAGGGCGTCGACCGCTTGCAGGTACAGGTCCAGGTTGGCTTGCGGCTGGGCCGGGTCGATGGCCTGCATCATGGTTTGCGTGCCCAGATCGCTCAACAGCATGAAGCCGTTGGGCTCGTCCCAGGCCAGCACCTGCGGCGCCAGCAGGCCGGCCTCTTGCATCAGCTGCGCCACTTTCACAAAGGGGCGGCAATCCTCTTTCAGTGGCGGCGCGTCCATGATGATGAAACAGCCTGCAGCACCGTCAACGCGCAGGTAGCGCCGAAAACTGGCATCGGCCGAGGCCAGCCGGACCGAGCCGGCGTCCAGCCCCTGACTTGCTGCCAGGCTGGCCAGCCAGTGCCGGAAAGCGGCCTCGCGTGCCGGGTCAAGCCACAGGGAGAATACGGATGGCTCGGGGACGTGGGGGTGGACAAGGCTCATGGATAATCGATTCTACAAAGCTGTGCCGTGGCGCAGTTGCCGATCACCCCCTCGCCTTGATTCGCCTGTTGCTGCCCTTACCCCCAAACCGCTCTGCCGATGCGCTTCCCGCTGCCTGATCTTGAGCACTGGCTTGGCCACCTTGGCCGGTGGCTAGCGGCAGTGGTTGCCCTGCAGGCGGGCTGGACGAGCGCCCAGACGCCCACCCAACCACCCGGCCCTGAACCGGTTGAGGCGGCCCTGCTGCTCAAGAGCAGTGGCCAGTTGCAAGAGTTGATCGCTCCCGAGGTGCGACGGGACCTGCCGGTTTTTGTCAGTGGTGAGCGTCTTTACGGCCGCCCGGATCTGGAGACCGTCATCGAGGGCGGGGCTCAGCTGCGCCGGGGTGACATCGTCATTCAGGCCGAGCGGCTGGAGTACTACCCGCCCGACGACTTGGCGCGCGCGCGAGGCCAGGTGCGCGTCAACCGCGCCGGCAACGTCTACGAAGGCCCCCTGCTGGAGCTTCGGCTAGATTCGTTCGAGGGGTTTTTCAGTCAGCCTCGCTACCACTTTCTGAGCAACGATGCCCACGGCGAGGCCGCGCGTCTGGACTTTCTGGATGAAAACCGCACCGTGATCCGACAGGCCACCCTGACCACCTGTACCCGCCAACCGGGCCCGGATTGGTTGCCAGACTGGATTTTGCGGGCGAGTATGCTGCGGCTCGACAACGAGGAAGAGGTCGGGACTGCCGAAGGCGCGGTGCTGAGTTTCATGCAGGTGCCCCTGCTGCCCATACCCTACCTGAGCTTTCCGCTAAGTGACCGGCGCAAGTCGGGGCTGCTGCCGCCCACGCCTGGTTTGGACGACGTTAATGGCATTGAGCTTGCAATGCCCTATTACTGGAACATTGCGCCGAACCGGGATGCCACCCTGACACCCACCCTGATGAGCAAGCGTGGGATTAACCTGGCCAGCGAATTCCGCTATTTGGAGACCGACTATTCGGGTCAGTTGCGCCTGGACATGATGCCCAATGACCCCTTGCGCAGCATCAACCGATGGGGTTTGACGGCCAACCATCAAGCCAATCTGCCCAATCCATTCGCGACGGGTTCCCTGGCCCTCAGCCTCAGCCTGAACCGCGTCAGTGACGACAACTACTGGCGTGACTTCACCCGCAGCAGCGCCACCTTGACACAGCGCCTGCTGGCCAATGACGCGACCCTGAGCTGGGCAGACGGCTTTTTTTCCCACAGCCTGCGCAGCCTGAAGTGGCAGACCTTGCAAGACCCCGCCTCTCCCATCATCCCGCCTTACGATCGCCTGCCGCAACTGGCGACCCGATACCAGCGCGACGACATCCAGGGCTATGACCTGAGCCTTCAGGCGGACTACACCCGATTTCAGTCGACCAGCGCGCTCACCGGCCAGCCCGATGGCGAGCGCGCCTTTGCTGCGCTGCAGGTGGCCCGGCCCTGGCTGATGCCTGGCGGTTTCGTAACGCCGCGGCTGCAATTGCATGCCACTGCCTACCAGTTCGATAAGCCGCTGGCCGACGGCGTCAGCACGGCCGGCCGGGTGGTCCCGACGCTGAGCCTGGACAGCGGCCTGGTCTTTGAGCGCGACGCTGACCTGTTTGGCCGCAAGTTGCGCCAGACACTGGAGCCACGCGCTTTTTACGTTCACACACCCTACCGCGACCAGAGTCTGCTGCCCAACTACGATTCGGGCGCCAATGATTTCAGCTTTGCCACCATCTTCACCGAGAACGCCTTTGTTGGCAACGACCGCATTGCTGACAGCAACCTGCTGACCCTTGGCCTGACCACCCGCCTGCTCGACCCCGACACCGGCGTCGAATCGCTGCGTTTTGGGGTGGCACAAAGGCTGCGATTCACTGACCAGAACGTGACCCTCCCGGGCGGAGCAGCCGTGGCGGACCGGTTGAGTGACCTGTTGCTGGGCACCACCATCACCTGGGACCCGCGTTGGGCTTTTGACACCTCGGTGCAGTTCAACGCCAGCACTGAGCTGCCAGTGCGCGCCACCGCCGGTGCGCGCTACAGCCCAGGCCTGTACCGGGTGGTGAGCGGCGCCTACCGCTTCCAGCGCGACAGCAGCGAGCAGGTGGACCTGGGTTGGCAGTGGCCGATCAATGACCTGTGGGGTGACCGCGGTCAGGACCTCGGCGCTGGGCGTGGTCAGGGCGGCGGTCGCTGGTACAGCGTTGGCCGTCTCAATTACAGCCTCAGTGAAGGCCGATTGGTCAATACCGTGCTGGGCTTGGAGTACGACGCCTGTTGCTGGCTTGGGCGGGTCGCGCTCGAGCGATTGCAGACCAGCAGCACGTCGGCCACCTCCCGCATCATGTTTCAGCTGGAGTTTGTGGGCTTTACCAGGCTGGGGGTCAACCCGCTGCAGACCTTGAAAGCCAATATTCCAGGCTATCAACTGCTCCGGGAACCCGTTGGCCCACCCAGCCGCTTCAACAACTATGATTGAGTGATGATGATGTTTCGCTTTCTTCCACCGTGCCTTGCCCTGGCATGGGGTGTGGTCTTGGGCCTAAGCGCACAGGCGCAAGGCCTGCAGCTCCAACTCAGCCAGAATCTGTCTCTGCCAGCCCCGGTGAGGACACTGCAGGCCGATTTCGTGGTGGCGCTGGTCAACTCTGAGCCCATCACCAACAGTGAGTTGCAAGGCGAGTTGCAGCGCGCGCAGCAACAGCTCAGCCAGCAGCGCCGGCCGTTGCCGGACAAAAACGAATTGACACGCCAAGTGCTGGAACGGCTGATCGGCGACCGGCTCCAACTGCAACTGGCCAATCAATCGGGCATTCGCATTGACGATGCCGCTGTGGACCTGGCCGAGCAGAACATTGCCCGCCAAAATCAGCTGAGCGTGGCTGAACTGCGCCTGCAGTTGGTCGCCGACGGTGTCTCCGTGCCGCAGTTTCGGCTCCAGCTGCGCAACCAGCTGATCCTGACCCGCTTGCGCGAACGAGAACTCGAGCCGCGCGGTCGAGTGACCGAGCTGGAGATTGACCAGTATTTGCGCGAGGCCCAAAGCAACAGCGATCCGGCCACTCGGCTAATCAACCTGGCCCAAATTCTGGTGGCCGTGCCCGACGAGGCCAGCGATGTGCAGGTGGCCGCCCTGCAAGCCCGTGCCGAGGCCTTTTTGGCGCGCATTCGGGCTGGCGAAGACTTCAACAACCTGGCCCGCTCCGCCTCAGACGCGCCGGACCGCAGCAATGGCGGCCAGTTGGGGCTGCGCACGGCTGACCGCTACCCGTCCTTGTTTGTCGACGCCACCCAGGCCCTGGCAGTGGGTGCGGTCAGCGCTTTGGTCCGCTCGGGCGCCGGCTTTCACCTGCTCAAGGTGATGGAGCGCCAGGACGCCAATCTGCCGCCTGCTGCGGTGACGCAAACCCGAAGCCGGCACATTTTGCTGCGGCCGGGTCCCCAGCTCAGCGAAGCTGCCGCAAGGGACCGACTGTTGGGTTACCGCGCCCAGATTCAGGCTGGCCAGGCCGAATTTGCTGAACTGGCTCGCCAGCATTCGCAAGACGGTAGCGCCGCCCAGGGCGGCGACTTGGGCTGGGCCAGCCCTGGCATGTTTGTGCCTGAGTTCGAGCAGTTCATGAACCGCCTGGCACCGGGGCAGGTGGGCGAGCCCCTGGTGTCCCGGTTTGGTGTTCACCTGATCGAGGTGCTGGAGCGGCGCCGCGTGGAAACCAGCCAGCGGGAGCAGCGGGAAGCGGTGCGCGGCTTGCTGCGCGATAAGAAACTGGAAGAAGCCTACCTGCTATGGGCTCAGGACCAACGCAGCCGGGCCTACGTGGAACTGCGCGAGCTGGCGCCGTGAGCGGCGCCCAGCGCTTACCTGCCCAGGCCGCAGCCACCTGGCAAACCCCATGAAACACGTGGCGCGCAAGCGCTTTGGCCAACACTTCCTGGCCGACGCCGCCGTGATTGATGACATCGTGGCTGCGATCGCACCGCGGGCCGGTGAGCTCATGGTCGAAATCGGTCCGGGCCTAGCCGCCTTGACCCAGCCCCTGGTGGAGCGACTTGGGCACCTGACGGTGATCGAGTTGGACCGAGACCTGGCCGCGCGACTGCGGCTGCATCCGCAGTTGACGGTGATTGAGTCTGATGTGCTCAAAGTCGATCTGGCCCTTGTCAGACCTGCTGACTCCGCTATCAAAATAAGAGTAGTCGGTAACCTGCCCTACAACATTTCGACGCCTATCCTGTTTCATTTGCTCGATCAGGTGCACCTGATTGAAGACCAGCATTTCATGCTGCAAAAAGAGGTCGTTGACCGGATGGTGGCACGCCCGGCCACCGCAGCCTACGGTCGGCTGAGTGTGATGCTGCAGTGGCGCTACGCCATGGAGGCGGTGCTGCGGGTGTTGCCGCACAGCTTTGAGCCGCCGCCACGGGTGGACAGTGCGGTGGTCCGCATGGTGCCGCACCAGCAACCGGTGACGCTGTCGGTGGCGCTATTAAGCGAACTTGTGCAGGTGGCGTTCAGCCAGCGCCGCAAATTGCTTCGCCACACGCTGGGTCGCTGGCTGGAGACCAAAGCCTATGCCGGCGATTTTGATGTGCAACGGCGAGCCGAGGAGGTGCCGGTGGATGAGTATCTGGCGCTGGTCGGTCATCTGGAACGCCTGCCAGCGTGAAACCGGTCTAGGCGCGCTACTCATCAGCATCACATTAAACGATGGTCGACGGCCTCAGGCGGCTGTCAGCCAGTAACCGGCATTGAAGGGGCTGCTCATTCGCAGCGCCAAGGGCGACACGTCGAGCAACTTGTCCGTTGGCATTTTTTCGCCGGATTCGGTGGTGAGCTCAATACCGGTGACGCCAGGGGCGGTCGCGGTGTTGCTGGTGGCCTCTTTCGCCCGTTCTGCTTGGCTGGTGTGTGCAGAACGGGCTACAGAAAAGAATAGAAGCAGCGGAACGGTATTTTTCGATCCCCCCAGTAGTCTGCTGCGTCACGGAAAATGTCGAGCAGTTGTTCGCGCGCCTCCTTGTCGAAGCGGGCGTTGGCCGGGACATGCTCCAGCACCACAATAAAGCCGGGCTGAGGTCCAGATTTGTGCAGCGGATCGGTCATGCCGTCGTACAGGGCGTCAAAATTCTTCCCTACATGGGATGACAGCATGAACTGCTGACCGATCAGGTCGAGCACTTCTTGCTTGGTCTGCGCGTTCGCCAGATTGGCGTACAGGAAATGCTGGCCAAGGGTTTGCGCTGCATCTTGCAACTCTTGCACCCGAAAGGCGCGGATCGACTGCACGATGTTGCTGCGGATACCCCGCAAGGGCGTCTCAGCGGCTGCGCGATCCGGCGCGGCGTTGGCTTGACGAAGTGGCATATTCATCCCCTCCTCACTTTCTAATAAACTTAAACCAATAAAAAACTCAGGGTCCGATCTTGCGGAAGCTCGCGTAGTGGTCGGCCGTGTAGTAGCAAGCGTCTGGCGCCTTGGCCTGCCCACCACACACAATGCGCCGCTTGCCCCGGTTGCTGGCGCCAGGTGTTGGCACCGTGTATTCCCGGTAATAGCCGCGCTTTTGAGCTGGCAGCAACTGCTCACGGTTGCCAAAAACACTTCCATCCTTCCCATGGGCAAACGGACCGCCCTGCAGGATGAGCGCATGAATTTGCGCACCTTGCTTGGGCAATTCGGCCAATGAGATGGTGGTGATGGCACCGCCGGTGGCAGTGCCCTTGGCCTGTACGACCCCGGCCAAAGCTCCTAGCAAAATTCCAGCAACAACCCATTTCAGGGTTGGCGACCACACCATCGATTAACTCCCCATCACACCCCGGGTAAACCCGGAAACTCCGATGAACGAAGTGTCGCGTATTTGCCAAAATAATGCAAGTGAATGCTCAAAAATTAAGCACAAAAATAGTGTGTTTTATCAATAAGCAAGCGCACACTTGTGAATTCAGGCTTACCGGCTGGCGTTGGCGTCCGCGACAGTGAGTGCTGTCATGTTGACGATACGCCGCACGGTGGCGCTAGGGGTCAAAATATGCACCGGCTTAGCCGCACCCAGCAGCACCGGGCCAATCGCAATATTGCCGCCGGCTGCGGTTTTCAACAGGTTGTAAGAAATGTTGGCAGCGTCAATGTTGGGCAAAACCAGCAAGTTGGCATCACCAGACAGGGTACTGTTGGGCATCAGGCTCGCACGGCCCTCTCCGTCCAGTGCCATATCACCGTGCATTTCGCCGTCGACCTCGAGCCAGGGCGCTTGAACCCGCAGTAGCTCCAGTGCTTGGCGCATCTTCACGGCACTTGGCTGGGTGCTGCTGCCGAAGTTGGAGTGCGATAGCAGGGCGGTTTTGGGCCGAATGCCAAAGCGCATCATTTCTTCGGCCGCCATCACGGTGATTTCGGCAAGCTGTTCGGCGGTCGGGTCGTAATTGACATGGGTGTCGACCAGAAACACCTGTCGGTCGGGCAGCAAGAGGGCGTTCATGCAGGCATAGGTGTTGACACCCGCCCGCTTGCCAATGACCTGGTCCAGGTACTGCAAATGCAGGCCCGTGGTGCCCCAGGTGCCGCAGATCAGCCCGTCAACCTCGCCCTTGTGCAGCAGCATCGCCCCGATCAGGGTCAAGCGCCGACGCATTTCAATTTTTGCCGCCTGCTCCGTCACGCCTTTGCGCTCCGTCATGCGGTGGTAAGTCTGCCAGAAGTCACGGTAGCGGTGATCCGACTCCACGTTGACCACGGCATAGTCGATACCCGCGCGCAGGCGCAGGCCAAATTTCTCCACCCGTGCCGCAATCACGTTGGGCCGTCCGATCAGGGTGGGCAGGGCCAGGCCCTCATCCACCACGATTTGCGCAGCACGTAAAACCCGTTCCTCTTCGCCTTCGGCGTAGACCACCCGTTTTTTGAGCGCCTTTTTAGCGGCCGAAAAAATCGGTTTCATGGTGTTGCCGGAGGCATAGACGAAGCTTTGCAGGCGTTCGCGGTAGGCGTCCATGTCGGCAATCGGGCGCAGTGCCACGCCGCTGTCTGCCGCCGCCTTGGCCACCGCTGGCGCGATCTTCATCATCAGGCGGGGGTCAAACGGTTTGGGAATCAGGTACTCCGGGCCGAAAGCCAGTTGCTCACCGGCATAGGCGGCAGCCACCACCTCGCTTTGCTCGGCCTGGGCCAGATTGGCGATGGCGTGTACCGCCGCGATCTCCATCTCGACCGTGATGGTGGAGGCGCCGGCATCTAGGGCGCCACGGAAAATATAGGGAAAGCACAGGACGTTGTTGACCTGGTTTGGGTAGTCGGTGCGGCCGGTGGCCATCACGGCGTCACTGCGCACCGCCTTGACGTCTTCCGGGGAAATTTCTGGGTTTGGGTTGGCCAGGGCAAAAATGATGGGGTTCGCTGCCATCTTCTGAACCATGGCGGGTTTGAGCACACCACCGGCTGACAGCCCGAGAAAAATGTCGGCATCGGCAATGATGTCACTCAGGGTGCGCGCTTCGGTTTTCTGGGCGAAGACGATTTTGTCTTCGTCCATCAGTTCGGTACGCCCCTCGTACACCACCCCTGCCAGGTCGGTGACATAAATATTCTCGCGCGGTATGCCCAACTTGACCAGAAGGCTCAGGCAGGCCAGTGCCGCCGCCCCAGCGCCCGAGGTGACCAGCTTGACCTGCTTAGGGTCCTTGCCCACCACCTTCAGCGCGTTAAGCAGTGCTGCGCCAACCACGATGGCCGTGCCGTGCTGGTCGTCGTGGAAGACCGGGATCTTCATCCGTTCGCGCAGGCGGCGTTCGACATAAAAGCAGTCGGGCGCCTTGATGTCTTCCAGGTTGATACCGCCAAAGGTGGGCTCCAGCGAGGCAATGATGTCCACCAACTTGTCGAGGTCGTGTTTTTCGTTGATCTCGATGTCAAACACATCGATACCGGCGAACTTTTTGAACAGGACAGCCTTGCCCTCCATCACCGGCTTGGCCGCCAGCGGCCCGATGTCACCCAGACCGAGCACGGCGGTACCGTTGGTGATCACCGCGACCAGGTTGCCGCGGCTGGTGTACTTGAAGGCGTTGTTGGGGTCTTTGACGATCTCTTCACAGGGCGCGGCGACGCCGGGTGAGTAGGCCAGCGCTAGATCATGCTGATTCACCAACTGCTTGGTGGCCGCAATCGCGATCTTGCCCGGCGTGGGGAACTCGTGGTATTCGAGGGCGGCGCGGCGCAATTGCGCGCGTTTTTCTTCGGTATTGGGCGTGCTGTCGGGCATTTTTGTCTCCTGCTGCGACCAGTATCAACCCAAAAGTGGGGGAGGTCGTTCTCGCTGTGGGGCAATAATTGTAATGCCGACTACGGGAAAACCCTAATTTACCCGCGACAACGACAACGACAACGAGCTAGAGCACCACCAGCTTGCTTTGCGCCATGCGCTGGTTGGTCTGGGTGCCGGTCAGCACAAAGCCGCGCACCTGATTGTCCGGGTCTCGAAATTGCCAAATCCCCGGCGAAGTGCTCTCCCACTCGCCGGCGGTGCCTGGCGCGGGCGGGGCCACCACGATGGGCAGTGCTGGTGTCTTGATGCCCACCGGCATCAGCGGAAAGACCAGTTCGGTGCGGGTGCCGGTCAGCGTGGCGGCCAAGGCTTTGGCCGCGTTCATGATCGGCATCACATAGGGCAGGGTACGCCCGCCGCTCAACGGGGCGCTGGTCGCCAGGTTCCAGTCTTGACCGGCGTACTGGGCGTTGTCACCCAAGGCGTAAATGTGGGGCTGGCTGGAGCGCAGGCTGGCATCCACGACCACACCGCGCTCACAGTGCAGGCCGGCGGCTTGTGCCAGCGTGGTGTTGGCTCGCAGGCCGATGGCGCTTAGAACCAGGTCGGCCTCCAGGCTTTGGCCATTGGCCAGCGTGACGCGCATGGCGCCGGCGGCGGCCTGGTTGACCGCTGCCACGGTGGTGCCAAAGTGCCACAGCACACCCAAGCCTATCAGGGCAGCTTGAAGCTCGGCGCTGGCTTGGGCTGGCAATAACGCCGCGATCGGGGCAACGGCCGGATCGACCAGTTGCACCGGGTGCCCGGTGCCGGCAAGGTCATTGGCAAACTCGCAGCCGATCAGCCCGGCGCCCATGATCAGTACCCGGGCCTTGGCTGCCTCGGGCGCACGCTCAGACAACAGTCGGGCGTGGAAGGCTGCAAAGTCGTCCAGGCTGTTGACCGACAACACTTGTTCGGCCGCGTCGCCCGCCAAGGGCAGCCGAATGGCATGGGCGCCGGTGGCCAGCACCAGGTCGCGGTAATTCAATTCACCCTGCCCAGTGCGCACCAGGTTTTGGGCCGGGTCAATGGCCAGTACCTCGGTGTGCGCCAGCAGGGTCACCTTCAGCGTCTCGGCCATTCGCGCTGCTGGCGTGGTGACCAACTGCGTCGGGCCGCGTTGCTGGGCAAAGGCGTTTGAGAGCGTCGGCTTGGCATAGAAGTCTCCGCTGTCGGCGGTGATCAGCGTCACCGGCGTGTCCGGGTCAAGCTTGCGGAATTCACGGATGGTGGTCCAGCCGGCCAGGCCGGCGCCGATAACGATCAGGGGGTGACTCATGGCGTGGCTGGGCCGGGGGCTCAGATTTCGACGGCTTCAAAGTCGGCCTTGGCCACGCCGCAGTCCGGGCAGGTCCAGCCGGCGGGTACATCAGCCCACAGCGTTCCGGCGGGAATGCCATCGCCCGGCAGGCCAGCCGCTTCGTCGTAAATAAAACCGCAAACAATGCAAATCCAGGTCTTCATGTCTAACTCCAAAAAATATAAGAAATCGGGCTCTAGGCCACGTGGTTATTGATGATATAGCTATTAAATTTATAGCAAATTATCAGGCGCTTATTTTGTCAAGTTGCGCCTGGTAGTGCCGGGCATGCCGTTCCTCTACCTTGGCCAAGGCTGCAAACCTTTTTTGCGCCTTGTCCAGTGTGGTCCTGAATTGTGCCGCGTGCGCCTGGGACTCGCTGATCTGCGCGTCCATCTCGGCCACTGCGGCGGCGTTGCCCTCGGCCTCGGCGGTCTGGCGAAAGCCGGGGTACATCTCGGTGTACTCATAGGTTTCGCCGTCAATGGCGATTTGCAGCGCTTTGGCCGGCGTCATGCTGGCCTTGGGGTAGAGCAGGTCCAGATGACCAAAGGCGTGCATCACCTCTTGGTCGGCGGTGGCCTCAAAAGTGCGGGCGGTCTCTTCGTCGCCTGCTTCGCGCGCCAGTTTGGCGAAATAACGGTACTTGATGTGCGCCATCGACTCGCCGGCAAAGGCAGCTTCGAGGTTGGCCAGGGTCTTGATGTCGGGGCGTGTTGGTTGGGTCATGCGAGGTTCTCCTTGGGTTAACAACAAAATTTGATAGATTAAAACTACCAAACATGAAGAAATCATAGGTGAATTAATTGGTAATGACTAATCGATTATGGCTAATTGATAGATAGTTACTATCATTACCGCGCATCATCATGGTGTTGGGTTTCAAGTCGCGCTAACGCAGGCAGGCAAGCAAAGCCGACCGAAGCTGCCCAAGCGACGCTGGCTTGCTGATAAAGTGATCCATCCCAGCGTCCAGGCAGGCGGCTCGGTCCTCGGGAAAGGCATTAGCGGTCACGGCAATGACCACAGGTTGACGGGGCAGTGGGAGCAGGCGCAGCTGTCGTGTTGCCTCCAGACCGTCCATTTCGGGCATTTGCATGTCCATCAGCACCACGTCGTAGTGCTCGCGTTGGAGCTGGCTCAAGGCCAGAAAGCCGTTCTCTGCCTCGTCAACATGATCGCAGCCGAACTGCCTGAGTTGGCTGCGCGTGACCAGCCGATTGATGGCCTGGTCGTCAACCAGCAGCACCCGCAAGTTCGCCAGGCGCTCGGTGCCTTTGGCGTCCGGCGCCTCTGCACTGAGTTCCGCGTCTCCCGTGCCGTTGCGGTGGGGGACAGGATTTGCCGTTGCGTTGATGGGCAACTCAACCTCGAACCTCGAGCCCTGGCCCTGGGCGCTGCTGACCCGCAGTTGCCCACCCATCTGAGTGATAAGGGTCTTGCAGATCACAAGCCCCAAACCGGTGCCGCCGTAGCGCCGGGCCATGGTGTTGTCTGCCTGCCGGAAGGGTTCGAACAGTCCTTTTACCGTGAGCTCCGACATGCCAATCCCGGAATCCTCTACGGAGCAGAAAAGTTGACTTCCAACAGCCGCCAGTGTCACGGTCACGCCGCCTTTCTCGGTGAACTTGATCGCGTTGCTGATCAGGTTTAACCAGACCTGGCGCAGCCGGATGGCATCCGTCATGATTCGCGCCGGAAGCATCGGCGAGCACACCATCGTCAACTGAATGCCCTTGGCGTCTGCCTGGGGCCGTAGCAGCTGCAGTGTTTCCCGCACGAGATCGACCGGGTCCACCGGGAGTGTCTCCAGCTGCAATTGGCCGGCTTCCATCTTGGAGAAATCCAGGATGTCGTTGAGCAACCTCAGCAAGGTGGATCCGGCGCGTATGACATTGGCGACGTAGTTGCTTTGTTGAGGACCAAGCTCAGTTTTACCCAGCAGTTCGGTGAGGCCAAGCACGCCATTCAGCGGGGTGCGAATTTCGTGGCTCATCAGCGCAAGGAAGCGACTTTTGGCCGCGATGGCTGACTGCGCCTCCTGCAGTGCCTGATTCAACTCGATCGTGCGCTCAGTGACACGCTTCTCAAGCGCATCGGCAACGCCTTGTAAGGACTGATTGGCCAGGTAGAGGGCCCGGCTTTTTTCTTCGAGCAGTGCCTCTGCTTGGTGACGGGCGCTTCTTTCCCGCGCAAGACGCGCTTCCAGCCGACGGATCAAATCGGCGGTTTCAGGGGGTGAAGGCTGAACTGACAATGGCCCGGGCCCGTTTTCGATGGCCCGGTTTAGGACTGCAGTGTCAGGTCAAACCGCACCGAACCGTCTGCCCGGTTCAGACGCGTCATGTCCAAATAGTCGCCAAAATGGGCTACCGCGCCCCGGATCAGCCCTTCGGCCAGATCTCCGAAGTGCCGAGGTGAACGGTAAACCATGCGGAGGCCATCAGCAGACCGGGTGCATTCAAAGCGGGGAAGTTCAGCATCAGGGTACAGCTTGCGTACTTCTGTGTGGATGTAGCTTTCAATACCTTCCAAAAAATCCAGCGACGAGCGGATATCACCAAAGAAATCAGGGTACATGGCGTAAAACCGGCCCAGTAGGTGCTGGCCGAAAACCAGCATCAAATCAGTGACTGGCAAGGTGCTGTGCTTGGACAGCGACACCACCAGCTGGACCATTTCTTGGTGGTCATAGGTGCCAACGGCTGTGTATGCGCCGCCGCTGGCGACCTGGCTGTCTTCGATGATGTCATCGACCATCGTCGCCGAAAACTTGGCTTCGACCATGTCCAAGAACTCCGTGAATACCATTCCTTTCATAGTTTTGTCTTTGCGTTAAATCAATAGTTCGTTCAAGGCATGATAAAGCAGAACAGGGTGCAAAATCCCGGATTTGCAGTGATGCAGCACCATGACAAACCACCTAACCGCCCCTTTTTTTCCTACCCCGCTGTACCCGCCCATCGAGCCCTACCGCAGCGGCCGCCTCCCCGTTGACGATCTGCACAACCTGTACTGGGAGGAATGCGGCAACCCGCAGGGGGTGCCGGTGCTGTTTTTGCACGGCGGCCCGGGGGCTGGTCTGTCCAAGGCACACCGGCAGTTTTTTGATCCAGCCTACTACCGCATCGTGCTGTTTGACCAGCGCGGCGCCGGCCAATCGACGCCGCTGGGCGAGACCCGTGACAACACCACGGCGCATCTGGTGGCCGACATCGAGCGCCTGCGCGAGTTGATGGGCATTGAGCGCTGGCTGGTGTTTGGCGGCTCTTGGGGTTCGACGCTGGCGCTGGCCTACGGCCAGGCGCACCCGCAACGCTGCACCGGCTTTGTCTTGCGCGGCATCTTTTTGTGCACGCCGCCCGAGTTGGACTGGTTCCTCAATGGCATGCGCTGGTTTTTCCCGGAGGCGCACGCCCAACTGGTTGCGCCTATCCCGCCCGACGAGCGGGGCGATTTGCTGGGTGCCTATACCAAGCGGATGTTCGGTGCCGACCCGGCCGAAGGCCTGCAAGCAGCACGCACCTGGAGCCGCTATGAGGGCAGCTGCCTGCACCTGCTGCCGCACCCCGAGGTGGCTGAAGAGTTTGGCAGCGACGCGGTGGCGCTGGGCGTGGGCCGCCTGGAGGCGCATTACTACCGCAACCAGGCGTTTCTGGGCGATGACCAGCTGATCCGTGGGGTGGACCGCATCCGGCACTTACCGGCGGCGATCATTCAGGGCCGTTACGACGTGGTCTGCCCGCCGTTGTCAGCCTGGCGCTTGCACCAGGCTTGGCCGGAAGCCAGTTTTCAGATGGTGGAGGATGCCGGCCACGCGGCTTTCGAGCCCGGTATCGCCGCCGCACTGGTGGCGGCCACCGACCGCTTCAAGCGCAGCGGTACGTTGTAGCCCGCGGGCTCAGACCAGCGGCAGCAGGTAGCGCCGCTCCCAGGCGCTGATCTCGGCCAGATAACTGTCGTGCTCCAGCGCCTTGACGGCGCAAAAGCCGGTGACAAAGGTGTCACCCAGCAACTGCCGCGCTACTGGGCTGGCGACCATTTGCGCCAAAGCCTGGGAAAAATCGCGCGGCAGGCCGCGTGCCTGGTCGTAGCCGTTGCCGCCCAGGGGCTCGGTGGCCTGCAGGTGCGCGTCCATCCCGGCCAAGCCAGCGGCCAGCGAGGCGGCGATGGCCAGGTAGGGGTTGGCATCAGCGCCGGCAATGCGGTTTTCCACCCGGCGTGCTGCTGGGGGGCTGTCGGGCACGCGCAGGCCGGCGGTGCGGTTGTCGTAGCCCCACTGCAGGTTCACCGGCGCCTGGCTGCCGCTCACATAGCGGCGGAACGAATTGACAAAGGGCGCCCACAGCAACAGCAGGTCGGGCCCATGGGTTTGCAGGCCGGCCATGAACTGGCGCAGCGCGGGCGCCTCGCTGCCGTCGTCTTGGCTGAAGACGTTGCGACCGCTGGCATCGAGCAGGCTTTGGTGGAGGTGCATCGAACTGCCGGCCGCGCCCGCGATGGGCTTGGCCATGAAGACCGCGTTCAGGTCGTGCTTGAGGGCGATCTCCTTGGCGACGTACTTGAATAGAAAGGCCTGGTCGGCCACCGCCACCGCGTCACCATGCAGCAGGTTGATCTCGAACTGGCTGGGGCCCACTTCATGGAGCCAGGTGTCGGCGCGGATGCCCAGCGTGGCCAGCGCGGCATTGAATTCATCCCAGAAGGGTGCGAAAGCATTGCGCAGGTTCAGGCTGAAGGCCGATTGCCCCACTTCGGGCCGGCCATGGCGCGGCTGCGGCGCCTGAAGCGGCTGGGAGGGGTCGGCGTTGGGTGCTGCCAGGTAAAACTCGATCTCGGGCGCCACCACCGGTGTCAGGCCCTGGGCCGTGCAGCGGGCCAGCACCGCTTTAAGTAGGCTGCGCGGTGCAAACAGGCAGGGCGTGCCGTCCAGCTCAACGCAGTCATGGATCACCACAGCGCGTGGCTGGCTGGCCCAGGGGCTCAAGCGCAGGGTAGCCAGGTCGGGCACCAAGCGCACGTCGGGGTCGGCGTCGGGGAAAACCGGGTCGTAGGAGTAGTCGCCCGTCACCGCCTGCATCGGGATGGCCTGGCAAATCCGCAGTTCCTGCCCGGCAGCAAAGGCTGTGGCTGGCATCAGCTTGCCACGCGGGTAGCCAGATATGTCCGGGAAAACGCACTCGACCTCCTTCACGCCATGCTGTTGGAAATAGGCCTGGAGCTCGGGGGCAGTGGGGTGGGGCATGGGGAGAGCGCGTTAAACCCAGAAGCTGGGTGGAGCCAGGAATTTTAGGTCAAATCGTGCGCCAGCCCTTGTAATAAAACAATAGTTAGCTATAAATAATGTAGCAAATCTGGATAGATCCACCGAATGGTTCAGCCCGGCTTCGCGTAAACCCGCATGGTCAGACCAAGTCCCTGCCCCTAAGCTGATCGGCTCAACGCCCACCAACCCTGCCGGGCTTAGCCTCGAGACCCAAGCCATGACCGCAGCCTCTGTCAGTACTGATATTCCCTTGAAACAGCGCCTGAAAAATGGCCACGTGCCAGTTGGCACCATGGTGTTCGAGTTTTTTGTGCCTGGCATGGCGCAGATGGCACGCGCCGTGGGCGCGGATTTTCTGATGTACGACACCGAACACAGTGGCGTTGACATCGAGGCCATCAAGGCCCAGTGCGCTGCCTGCAATGGCACCGGCGTGGTGCCGCTGGTGCGGGTGCCGGGCTTTCATTACCATTTTGTGGCGCGGGCGCTGGACGCCGGTGCCCACGGCATCATGATGCCGATGGTGGCAGACGCCGAGCAGGCCAGGGCGCTGGTGTCCTGGTCGCGCTACCCGCCGCTGGGCCGGCGTGGCGCCGCTTTTGGGGTGGCGCACGACGGCTACCTGCCCGGCGCGCCGCGCGACAAGATCGCCGCCAGCGCCGAGCGCACGCTGGTGATTGCCATGATCGAAACCCCCGAGGGCGTGGCCAATGTTGACGCCATTGCTGCGGTCGACGGCGTGGATGTGCTCTGGCTGGGTCACTTTGACTTGACGAACTTCATGGGCATTGCCGGTGAGTTTGACCACCCCGACTATCTGGCCGCCGTGGATCGCATCGTGGCCGCTGCCCGTCGCCACGGCAAAACTGCCGCCGTATTGGCCGGCGACGAGGCCTGGGCGCGCCGCTACCATGGCCTGGGCTTTCGCATGTTTGCCTACGGCCTGGATGCCCAACTGTTCCAGCGCGCCCTGGCCGCCGGCATCGGCGCCGTACGAGCGCTGGGGTGATTCCAAAAAGCCCGAGTCGGAGTACCCACCCATGAGCGCCCCCTTCCACGTTGGCCTGACCCGCGACCTGCGCAATGCTGCCGGCGAGCCTACCTTTGGGGCCGAGGCGCTGGCCCGGCTCGACCAGACCGCTGGCCTGAGCTGGGAGTACATCCCGGAGTCAGTGACCGCCATCACGCCGGCGCTGACCGATCGTTACGACGCCTTGTATGTCAACTCGCCTCGGGTCGGTGCCGATAGCTTCGGCGCCGAGCCGCCGCGCGTCAAGCTGATTGCGCGCCATGGTGTAGGCTACGACTCGGTGGATGTCGCCGCCCTCAGTGCGCGCGGCGTGCTGCTGACCAACACGCCTGATGCTGTGCGCCGCCCGGTGGCAACCATGGCGCTGACCCTGGTGCTGGCGCTGGCCCAGAAGTTACTCATCAAAGACGGCTTGACCCGCAGCGGCCGGTGGAACGAGCGTGTCGAACACATGGGCCAGGGCCTGACGGGCAAGACGCTGGGCTTAGTGGGCGCCGGTGGCATCGGCCTGGAGACCATGGGCTTGGCGCGGGCCTTTGATTTGCGGGTGCTGGCCGCCGACCCCTATGCCGACGCGCAGGTGGTGGCGGCGCGCGGTGGCACCCTGGTGCCGCTCGATGCGCTGCTGCACGAGGCCGATTTTGTGGTGCTGGCCTGCCTGCTCAACCCCTCCACCCACCACCTGATCAACGCCGCACGGCTGGCCCTGATGAAACGCAGCGCTTACCTGATCAATGTGGCGCGTGGCCCCATCGTCGACGAGGCAGCCCTGATCGCCTGCCTGCAGGCGCAGGGCATTGCCGGGGCCGCGCTCGATGTGTTCGAGCAGGAGCCGGTGGCGCCCGACAACCCGCTGCTGGCCATGGCCAACGTGATCGTGACGCCCCATTCGCTGTGCTGGACTGACGAGTGCTTTGGCGCCATTGCCCGCAGCGGCCTGGGCGCCGTGGCCGACGTCTGTGACCACAAAGTTCCGACCCATGTGGTGAACCGTGACGCGCTGTCGCATTCCTTGCTGAAGCAATGGTTTGCGGCATCTTGACCCCATCTTCTGACCCAATATGACCCGACCGCTCAATGTCCTGGTGCTGATGTCCGACGAGCACAACCCCAAGTTCTTGGGCTGTGCCGGCCATCCGTTCATACAGACCCCGAACCTCGACCGCCTGGCCAGCCGAGGCACCCGCTTCAGCCAGGCCTACACCTGCAGCCCCATTTGCGTGCCGGCCCGCGCCGCCTTTGCCACGGGGCGCTATGTGCATGAGGTCGGTTTTTGGGACAACGCCGACGCCTATGACGGCAGCGTGCCGAGTTGGCACCATGCGCTGCGCCTGGCCGGCCACCGCGCCACGTCCATTGGCAAACTGCATTTCCGGGGTCAGCCCGGGGATGACCATGGCTGGTCCGAAGAAATCCTGCCCATGCACGTGATCGATGGTATCGGCGACATCAAGGGCCTGGTGCGCAGCAACATCCCGGTGCGACGCGGTGGCGACAAGATGGCCAAACTGGCCGGCCCGGGCGAATCCACCTACACCCGCTATGACCGCAAGATTGGCGATGCCGCCTGCGCCTGGCTGCAGGAGCGGGCTGAGCAGCCCGACGACAAGCCCTGGGTGCTTTTTGTGTCCATGGTGGCGCCGCACTTTCCGTTGACGGCGCCCACGCCCTGGTATGAGCACTATGCGGCCCTGGACTTGCCGATGCCCAAACTTTATGTCCCCGCAGTACGGCCGCACCACCCCTATACCGACGAGTACGCACGGGTGGTCGATTACGGCAGCCACTTCCACAACGAGCAGGATGTGCGGCGGGCCATCGCCGGTTACTGCGGCTTGGTCTCCTTCATGGACGAGCAGATGGGCCAGGTGCTGGCGGCGCTCGACCAGGCCGGGCTGACCGAGGACACGCTGGTGATCTACACCAGCGACCATGGCGACAACCTGGGTGCGCGCGGCCTGTGGGGCAAATCAACGCTGTACGAAGAATCCGCCGGCGTACCGATGATTCTGGCCGGCCCGGGCATCCCTGCCGGGCAGGTTGTGGCAGAGCCGGTTAGCCACGTGGACTGTGCCGTCACGATCCTGCAAGCAGCCGCAGCGCCGGCGCTGGCACAGGCCAGCGGGCAATCGCTGACCGACCTGGCGCAGGGGGCCACAGCCCACCGCCCGGTGCTGTCGGAGTACCACGCCATCGGCTGCACGGGTGGCGCCACCCTGCTGAGGCACGGCAGCTTCAAATACTGCCACTATGTGGACCACCCCGCCCAGCTGTTTGATCTGGCGACTGACCCCGAAGAATTGCAAGACCTGGCCGCCAACCCGGCCCACCGCGAGACCCTGTTGGCCTGCGAGGCCGCCTTGAGGCGGGTGCTCAACCCCGACGAGGTGGACCAGCGGGCTAAGCAAAGGCAGCAAGACCTGCTGGCGGCCCACGGTGGGCGCGAAGCGGCACTGGCCCGCGGTGACCTGGGCTTTACCCCGGCCCCGGGCACCGAGGCCGCATTCAATTGATGTTGGTTTGTTAACAGACAAGGAGACCTACATGTTCAGACGCAAATTCATTGGCCTTGGTGCCACACTCGCTGGTCTTGGCGCTTTGCCGACCACTTGGGCGCAGGCCTGGCCAGCGCGGCCCATCAAGCTGATCGTGCCCTTTATTCCGGGCAGCGCGCCCGATGTGATCGCGCGCGGCCTGAGCGAGCGGCTGACCACTGCACTCGGCCAGGCCGTGGTGATTGACAACAAGCCGGGGGCCGGCGGCAACATCGGTTTGGACGCCATTGCCAAATCGGCCGGAGACGGCTACACCTTGGGGCTGGGTACCAGCAGCCTGTCCATCAACCCCCACCTGTACCGCAAGGTACCCTTTGACCCGATCAACGACTTCACGCCGATCAACTTGACCTATGCCATGCCCCATGCACTGATCGTTCAGGCTGACTCGCCCCTCAAGACGGTGTCCGATCTGGTGCGCACACTCAAAGCTGAACCGGGCAAGTACAACTACGCCTCAGGGGGCAATGGCAGCGGCGCCCACCTGTGTGCCGAACTGTTCAAGGCCATGGCCGGGGTGGACGCTTTGCATGTGCCGTACCGAGGAGCGCCTGAGATCATCACATCGGTCATGGGTGCATCCGCCCTGATTGGCTTTCCAACGCTGTCTACCGCCGTGCCCCTGGTCAAGGGCGGCAAGATCCGCGCGTTGGGGGTGACCGGGCCCAAGCGCAATGCAGCCCTGCCGGATGTGCCCCCGGTGGGCGACACAGTGCAGGGCTTCGAGGTGGTATCGTGGTTCGGGGTGATGGCGCCTGCCAAATTTCCAGTTGAGTTGGCACGTCGCATCGATCAGGAAATACAAAAGGCCCTGGCCGACCCGGCCTTCCGGGACAAGGTCCAGGCCGACGGCACCGAAATCGTCGGGCTTGGGCACCAGGCGTTTCCCGATTACCTGCGGCAGGACCTGCAAAAATGGAAGCGTGCAGTGGAGCTCAGCGGCGCCAAGGTCGATTGACCGATGCCGGCAGCATAGACTTAGAGGATCACTTGGAGACGACCATGACACACATTGCACGGGCTGCACGCAAGGCCCTTTTGAGCGCCACCCTGGTGAGTACCCTGGTGGGCGGCAGCGCCTTGGCCCAGACCTACCCGAACAAGCCCATCCGCTGGGTGGTCCCCAGCACGCCGGGCGACGGCTCGGACATCACTGGCCGCATCATCGCCGAGCGCCTGTCGCGCGAACTCGGCCAGCCGGTGGTCATCGACAACAAGCCCGGCGCAGGTGGGGTGCTGGGCACCGAAGCCGCAGCCCGCTCTGCACCGGACGGCTACACCATGATTGTTGGCAATGCCGGCTCGCATGGCGTCAATGCCGGCATCTACACCAAGCTGCCCTACGACGTGGTGAAAGACTTCGTGCCGGTGGCCATGATCTGCACCACGCCGAATGTGATGGTGGTCAGCCCCAGCGTCAAGGCCCGCAACGTGGCCGAGTTTGTGGCCCTGGCCAAGGCCAACCCGGGCAAGTTCAACTATGCTTCGGGCGGCGTGGGCAGTTCGGCCCATTTGTCGGCCGAGCTGTTCAAGAGCCTGACCGGCACCGACCTGACCCACATCCCCTACAAGGGCTCGGCGCCTGCCGTGGCCGGCCTGCTGGGCGATGAGGTGCAGGTGATGATCGGCAACCTGCCACCCTGGTCGGCACAGATTAAGGCCGGCCGTGTACAGGCTTTGGCGGTCAGCACGGCCCAGCGCCACCACAGCCTGCCCGATGTGCCTGCCTTGGCGGAGAGCCTGCCCGGTTTTGAGACCCTGGCCTGGTTCGGTGTGCTGGCCCCAGCCGGTACCCCGCGGGCGGTGGTGGAGCGCATCAACACCCTGGTCAACCAGGCGCTGGAGCAGCCTGACATCAAGGTCCGGCTCGCCACCCTGGCCTGCGACCCGGCTCCGTCAACGCCCGAGGCGTTTGCAAGCCGTGTCAGTGGTGATGTGGCCCGCTGGAAAAAACTCGCCACCGAGAAAAATATTCGCGCCGACTGAGCCAGGGGCACCCACAGCTTGGGCTGACATAGCCCAAAGCCGAGTGAATCCTGCGGTGCTTGTAGAACGTCATCCAGTCACTCACAGTCGCCAGCGCTTGCCGTCCACCGTTTAGTGCCGCGGTTGCACGGAACAACGATGACCAACTTCAGCGGCGTCGTTAACGGCGGGAACTTGCTGCTGATGGTCAAGTGCGGTGAATGCCGCAGTGATGTGGCACGGATGATTGAGGGCTCGTGATCAGAGCAGACAATCAATCCAGTAAGTGCCCGGTTTTGACGAGGATTAAACACCCCTCGAGACTGAACGGTTGGTGTTGGCTCAGGTGGGGACTGCGAATCCAGCTGCCTTGAGGGTAGCTTCCATGCTCGTCCGAAAATACGCCTTCGACCACATAGATCTCCTCCCCACCAAAATGGCGGTGAGGATTGAAAAAAGTGCCTGGTGCCCATCGCACCATGGCCGTGTGTGTGGTTCCGAATTCAGACAGGGGCATAACCATCAGCCCATCGACCATGCCGCGGAACCACTGCGATTGATGGGTGTGGACCACAACCCTCTCGCTGTCATCGGGTGAGAGGTGCCGAAGTTTCACAAACAAGGTGCACCCGACTTCAGAAAAAGGTGCATGCCTGGAGCCCGGCGGGTTTTTCAAGTAGGTGCCGGGCCCGTATTCCCCAAACTCGTCGTTCAAGGTTCCACTGAGCACCAGAATTTCTTCCCCAAGCCCGTGCTCATGCCAATCGAACTTCGAACCGGCATCGTATCGAACGATGGAAGTCGCGCGTGCCACCTCACCACCATTTCGCTCCAACAGCCTGCGGTGGACCCAAGGTGACGGAGATGGCTGCCACGGCAAGGCGTTGCTATTGACAATACAGCGCTGAGACAACTCAGCGTTGAGCAAAAGGGTGTTCATCGAAAGGTCTTTCATTACGCCTATGCTAAAACAGTTTGAACGCCCAGCCAACGCAGATCGGCACCAGCGCGCTCAGCGGTTGAGCAGGGTCTCGATGCCCGGCGGCACGGCCTGGTAGGGGTGGGCTGCCAACAGGGCGGGCTGCACCGCCAGCACGCGACCGGCTTGAACAGGCACCGCCAATTGCCCGCCGACCATCGGCATGCCAGGCTCGGCCTGCAGCGCGTCATAAAGCGGGCTTTCATCAAATTGGATCTCCAGCATGTCGCAGGCTGGCGCCACTGCCGCCACCAGCAGGCTGTGCCAACTGCAGACCGGCCCGGATGGGTTGTGCGGTGAGAACTGCACGCCCTGCGCCGCCGCCCGTTCGGCAATGCGCAACATCTCCCAGGGGCCGCCGCAGTACTTCACATCGGGCATGACCACGTCGTACAGCCGCTCGTCAAACAAGGTTTGAAACGCCGCCAACCCAACCTGGGTTTCGGCCGCAGCCAACAGCACCCCCTGCGCGTTGGCGGCGGCACGCAGGCGGCGCGTGGCAGCCCAATGGGCGTGGGTTTCGGCAATCGGGCATTCCAGCCAGTGCAGCCGGGCGGGCGCCAAGTCTTGCAATACTTGCAGGGCATGGGCCTCGTCAAAGCGCCAATGGCAGTCCACCATTAGCCGGGCGTCTGGCCCCAGCGCCTCGCGCAGCGCCAGCATGCAAGCCACGCCGTGACGAATGCGGGCCTGGCCGTCGGGTGTGCCGCACAGCGCTGGTGTCAGGCCATCAAAAGGCGCGGCCTTGAAGCTGGTGAACCCCTGGGCTTGGGCTCGCTGGGCGGTGGCTACAAAACCCTCGGGCGTGCGCAGGCGGGTGGCACGGTTGATGTTGGCGTACAAAGTCACCTGGGCGCGCTGCAGCGGCCCCAGCACTGAAGTCGGCTGGACCCCTCGCGCTTGAACCAGCAGGCTGGCCACCGCCTGCAGCACCGCGCTGGTGACCGTGTTGCCCACCAGGCCGCCGGGCGACTGTGGCGACACCCGCAACTGGTTGGCGGCGTCGTCCAGTGACAGGCCGAGCCAGTCCGGCGCCAGATGCGCGGCGGCCGCCACCAGCATTGGCTCCCAGCCGATCAGCGAGGCCTCACCCCAGCCCACAGCGCCATCGCTGTCGGTGACAGCGATGAAGACCCAATTGGTTTTGGGGGAGACGTTGAAGACATGGGTGTTTATGCGGGTCAGGGTGTTCATGGGGCCAGTCTACCCGGGGGCTGGCCTGGTGCCTTGCCAGCGCCAGTGGCTTCATCATTGGCAAAGCTGGCATTGCTACACTCTTCACTGCGAGAGACAAAAATCGGCTTCAAGCCGTGAGGTGATTCGGTTCATCCCATATCTCTCGATCCATCGTCCCGACACCCGCTCTGCTTTCCAAAGTCAGCGGGTGTTCTTTATTGAAGATGCCCTTGTTCCAGTCGGATTTCTTGCCCTTGCGTGGGGGCTCGACATCCAAGTCCAAGACCTCTAGCGTCTGCGGCCACGCAAAGTTCAGGTATCTGACTTCGCCACGCTCATAAAAGCGCTGTAGAGCCCACAGGTAGTAATCGACGGCCTGTAATCCGGCATGTTTTTTATCTCCCTGATCAGTGCTTTACTTCAAGCGAACACAACATTAACGCGGCCACTGCCTCCGCTAACGCTGGTTTTTGTTTTGCGGCGCGCTGGTTTAACCACGATGTCGATGTCGCGGCCTAAGCGGGCCAGGCAATCTAGCATTTTGGACTCGCTGATACCCCTGAACTGGCCGCGTAGCATCAGCGACACCTTGGGCTGTGGCATGGCCAGCAGTTCAGCAGCTTGTTGCTGGGTGAGCTTTTGGCGCTGGATGATCTCGGCAATTTTGCTGGCCAGTTTGGCTTTGACCAGCATTTCTTGGGCGTCGGGTAGACCAAGGTCGGCATAGGCGTTGCCGCTTCCGGCTTCTATGGCAATGGGCGTGGTGTTCATGCGATGTCCTTTCAAAAATTAAGGAGCAACCTGGCCGGCGTGGTCCAGGGCCGCTTTCAGCCTTTCACGTATCAAATCCAGGTCAGGCTTGGGAGTGGCAATGCCGGACGTGGATTTCTTCTGGAAGCAGTGCAACACATAAACCGCTGCTGCAACTTTGACGGTGTACACGGCGCGATAGGTGCTGCCCGCCTCGCTTTCCACTACCTCCAACACACCCGCAGACCCGAACCCCTTCAGTGGCTTGGCATGCGCATGCTTGGCCCCGGTTTGCGCCAGATGCAAGGCATAACCAAAGCTGTCTTGCACTTCATCCGGCATGGCCTGCAAATCTTTTTTGGATGAGCCAACCCACAGCAGGGGCTTGGGAAAATCGTGTATTGCAGGCATAAAATTATACCTATATGGTAATAAAAAAATGCAGGGAAAAACTTATTTATTTTTCAGATAACAACGATAAATCTTGGTAACTTCGATGTAAAAGCCTGAGCTGGCTCAAATCAGCTCCATCCAGGCGATGAGCTGCGGCACCACGCCAAAGAGTGCTTGCACCTGACGCAAGTAGCCGTTTTTCAGATGCTTTTCCACCTTGGCGCGCGCTTATGAAAGCTTGGTTTGCGCGATGTGGCAGTGCCTTGGCGATTCGGGCTCGCAGTGAATGACCGCATCGATCCCCGCTGCGTCATCCAGCACTTTGCCACTTTGCAGAACCAGAAGCAACCATTTGGTACGGCCTGCGGCCAGAGTCCAGGCGTCGGCTTCGATCAGCCCCGCATCAGCGCCTCAATCTCATCGGTAGCCACCGGCACCCCCCGGCTGATCAGCTCGCAGCCGCTGGCGGTGACGATGGCGTCGTCCTCGATCCGGATACCGATGTTGTGGAAGGCCTCGGGCACGCCGGCGGCCGGGCGCACATAGATGCCGGGCTCGATGGTCAGCACCATGCCGGGCTGCAGGATGCGCGCCGGCCGGTTGACGATGGTGTCGCCGGTGAGCGCGTCCTGGCGCACGCTGGTCTGGCCGATCTCTGAGGGCTCGGTGTAGGCGCCGCAGTCATGCACATCCATACCCAGCCAGTGGCCGGTGCGGTGCATGTAGAACTGGAAGTAAGCGCGTTTTTCGATCACGTCGTCCAGCGTGCCCACCTTGTTGCTGTCCAGCAGGCCAACATCAAGCATGCCCTGCGCCAGCACCTTGACGCTGGCCTCGTGGGGGTCGGTGAAGCGGGCACCAGCACGGGTGGCAGCCACGGCGGCGTACTGGCTGGCCAACACCAGCTCGTACAGCGTGCGCTGCGGCCCGCTGAAGCGGCCGTTGGCCGGGAAAGTGCGGGTGATGTCGCTGGCGTAGCCGTCCAGCTCGCAGCCGGCGTCGATCAGCACCAGTTCGCCGTCGCGCACCGGCGCGGTGTCGGCCCGGTAGTGCAGCACGCAGGCGTTGGCACCAGCGGCCACGATCGAGCCATAGGCCGGGTATTGCGAGCCGTGGCGGCGGAACTCGTGCAGCAGCTCGGCGTCCAAGTGGTACTCGCGCACCTCCTGGCCGGCGCGCAGCATGCGGGCCGAGAGCTGCATGGCGCGGATATGGGCCCCGGCGCTGATCTGAGCGGCGCGGCGCATCACGTCCTGCTCATGGGCGTCCTTGACCAGCCGCATCTCGTCGAGCAGGCCGCACAGGTCGCGTTGCTGCTCCGGGCACAGCGTGCCGTAGCGCACGCGGGCCCGCACCTGGCCCAGCCAGCCGTCAATCCGCGCTTCCAGACCCTTGTGGGTGGCAAACGGGAACCAGACAGCGTCCCGTCCGTCCAGCAGTGCCGGCATGTGCGCGTCCAGTTCGGCTGATGAATGGGCGGCCTCCATGCCGAGTTGCGCCGGCGCGTCGGCTGGCCCGAGGCGGTAGCCGTCCCAGATCTCGCGTTCCAGGTCTTTGGGCTGGCAAAACAGGGTGGTCCGGCCGTCGCCGGTGATCACCAGAAAGGCCTTGGGCTCGGTAAAGCCGCTGAGGTAATAAAAGTAGCTGTCGTGCCGGTACAAAAAGTCGGCATCGCGGTTGCGCTGCTGCTCGGGCGCGGTCGGGATGATGGCGATGCCCTTGGGCCCCAGCAGGCTGGCCAGGTGCGCGCGGCGCTGGGCGTAGGTGGCAGGGGTGGCGGCAGGGGCAGATGTCATGGGTATTCCAGCAAGTGTTGGTGTCAGGCAGCGACGGGGCAGGGATCAGGTCAGCGATGGGTCAGGGCAAGTGGCCGATCTTAATCACCCGGCTGGTTCAGCGCAGCCAGCCGCTCGGGTGTGCCCACATCAGTCCAGGGGCCGGTGTACAGCTCGGCACTGACACGCCCCTGGGCGATGGCGGCGCGCAGCAGCGGTGCCAGCGGCGCTTTCAGGCCCTGCGGGTTACCGGGCTGGATGTCGCAAAACGGTGGCGCGAAGAGCGCCTGGCGGTACAGGCCGATGGTGGAATAGGTGAAACGTTGCTCAGCCTGGTTCAAGGCCAGGCCCTCGGCGCTCAGCCCGAAATCGCCGTTTGGGTTGTGCGCCGGGTTGGGCACCAGCCACAGGTGGGCCAGCTTGTCGCCCTCCACAAACCGGGCCAGTGCGTCCGGGCTAAAGACAAAATCAGGGGTGAACACGTCACCCGCCAACACCCAGAACACCTCCGCCAGCTGCGGCAGCGCCCGCACAATGCCACCGGCGGTTTCCAGCGCACCGCCAAAGTCTCGGCCCTCATGTGAGTACCTCAGGTACAAACCTAGCAAATGCTCCGATTTATGTAGCAAACTTGTCAATAACGACGGGGGCTGAGGGCCAATTTCATCACCAAAAGCCGCCACAATTTGGTCGGCCAGCCAGTCGGTGTTGACCACCACCTCTGCCACACCGGTCCGTGCCAGCGCCTCCAGCGGCCACTGCATCAGCGGCTTGCCGCGTACGGGAAGCAGGGGCTTGGGGCAGGTGTCGGTCAGCGGCCGCATGCGCTCGCCACGGCCAGCGGCCAGCAGCATGGCGCTTGCAGGCTGTCTGGCATTAGAAGGCGGCGGGTGGGGTAGCGACGGCATGGTGGTGCGATTGACGGATTGAGTTTAGCCCTGATGGCACAGGCGAAGCCCAGTGCGCATTGCCCGTCAGTTCCCTGACGGGGAGCCCCGCTAAACTTGTACTTTCAGGCCTGATCAGGGCCGGTGGCAATCAGGGAACTCAGATGCAGCATGTTGTATTCAACCAAAAGGGTGGCGTGGGCAAGTCCACCATCACCTGCAATCTGGCGGCCATCAGCGCCTGGCAGGGTCAGCGCACCCTGGTGATCGATCTGGACTCCCAGGGCAATTCCACACGCTACCTGCTGGGCAGTGACATGACAGAAGACCAGCCCAATGTGGCCGAGTTTTTTGAGCAAAGCCTGAAGTTCACGGTGCGGGATAAACCGGCGGGCGACTACATCGTTCACACCCGCTGGGAGGGCCTGGATCTGATGCCGTCCAGCCCGCTGCTCGACGAACTGCATGGCAAGCTGGAGTCGCGCCACAAGATCTACAAACTGCGCGATGCGCTGGCGCAGTTGGCTGACAATTACGACCAGATCTACATCGACACGCCACCGGCCCTGAACTTTTACACCCGTTGCGCCCTGATCGCCGCGCAGGGCTGTCTGATTCCTTTTGACTGCGACGATTTTTCGCGCAGGGCGCTGTACACGCTGCTGGAGAACGTGGCCGAAATCAAGGCTGACCACAATCCTAACTTGGTGGTGGAAGGCATCATCGTCAACCAATTCCAGGCGCGTGCCAATCTGCCGCAGCGCATGGTGAAGGAGCTGATCGACGAAGGTCTGCCCGTGCTGCAACCCTACCTGCGGGCCTCGGTCAAGATCCGCGAATCGCATGAGCAATCCTTGCCCATGATTTTTCTGGACCCGCGCCATCCTTTGACGCAGGAGCTGGTGGCCCTTCATGACGCGCTGATGTGAGCCTGGCCGCCCGGTAAAATTACCGCGTTTCTTCTTCGCACACACCCAACTACCCCACCGGAGCCCTTACCCATGGCAGACACAGAACAGATCAGCGTCGCGAACCAGGCCCACATGGCCAACGCAATCCGCGCCCTGGCGATGGACGCGGTACAGCAGGCCAACTCGGGCCACCCCGGCGCGCCGATGGGCATGGCCGACATGGCCGTGGCCCTGTGGGGCCAGCACCTCAAGCACAACCCAGCCAACCCGCACTGGTTTGACCGCGACCGCTTCGTGCTCTCAAATGGCCATGGCTCGATGCTGATCTATGCGCTGCTGCACCTGACCGGCTACAAGCTGCCGATGAAAGAGCTGAAAAACTTCCGGCAATTGCACAGCAAGACCGCGGGTCACCCCGAGGTGGGTGTCACCCCCGGTGTCGAGACCACCACTGGCCCGCTTGGCCAGGGCATGACCAACGCCGTGGGCATGGCGCTGGCTGAAAAGCTCTTGGCGCAAGAATTCAACCGCGATGGCCATACCGTGGTCGACCACCACAGCTACGTGTTTTTGGGGGATGGCTGCCTAATGGAGGGCATCAGCCACGAAGCGGCTGCGCTGGCCGGCGCCTGGAAGCTCAACAAGCTGATTGCCCTGTACGACAGCAATGGCATCTCGATCGACGGCCAGGTGGCGCCCTGGTTCGTGGACAACAGCGCGCTGCGTTTTGTGGCCTATGGCTGGAACGTGCTGGGCCCCATCGACGGCCATGACGCCGAGCTGGTGGCTCACACGATTGTGGAGGCTAAAAAATCTACCGAACGCCCCACCCTGATCATCTGCAAGACTGCCATCGGCCAAGGCAGCCCGAACCGCGCCAATACCGCCAAGGCCCACGGCGAGCCGCTGGGGGCAGAAGAGATCAAGCTCACGCGCGAGGCGCTGGACTGGCCGCACGCACCGTTTGTCATCCCCAAGCCGGTGTATGCCGCCTGGGATGCCAAGGCCAGTGGCGCCGCTGCCGAGCAGGATTGGAACGAGCGCTTCAAGGCCTACCAGGCTGCTCACCCCGACCTGGCACGCGAGCTGGTTCGCCGCATGAAGGGCGATCTGCCGAAAAAATTCAACCAACTGGCCGTGGACACCGTGGTGGCAGCCCATACCAAGGCCGAGACTGTGGCCTCGCGCAAAGCCTCGCAGCTGGCGCTGGAAGCGTTCACAGCAGCCCTGCCCGAGTTGCTGGGCGGCTCGGCCGACCTGACCGGCTCCAACCTGACCAACACCAAGAGCACCCCCAACCTGCGCTTTGACTTTGAAGGCAAAGGCAATGGCGGGCGCCACATCAACTACGGCGTGCGCGAGTTTGGTATGGCCGCCATCATGAACGGCATTGCGCTGCACGGCGGCTATATCCCTTACGGCGGCACCTTCCTGACTTTCAGCGACTACAGCCGCAACGCCATCCGCATGGCGGCGCTGATGAAGCTGCGGGTGGTGCATGTGTTCACCCACGACTCCATCGGCCTGGGCGAAGACGGCCCCACGCATCAGTCCATCGAGCATGCGGCCAGCCTGCGCCTGATCCCCAACCTGGATGTCTGGCGCCCGGGTGACACTGCTGAGACCGCCGTGGCCTGGACCGTTGCGCTGCAAAACAAGACCAAGCCCACCGCGCTGTTGCTGTCGCGCCAGAACATCAGCTACGCCCCCAAGGCGGGCCTGGGCGACATCAGCCGTGGCGCCTATGTGCTGGCCGAGCCGAGCGAGGTTGGGCTGAAGAAAAAAGCCCAGGCAGTCATCATCGCCACCGGCTCTGAGGTGCAATTGGCGCTCAAGGCGCAAGAGCTGCTGGCCACCCGCAAGATTGCGGTGCGCGTGGTCTCGATGCCCAGCACCACCACCTTTGACCGGCAGGATGCCGCCTACAAAACCGCCGTGCTGCCCAAGGGCCTGCCGCGCGTGGCGGTGGAGATGGGTGCCACTGACGGTTGGTGGAAGTACGGCTGTGCGGCCGTGGTGGGCATCGATAGCTACGGTGAGTCGGCGCCGGCACCGGTGCTGTTCAAGCACTTCGGCTTTACGCCCGAAAACGTGGCCGACACCGTGCAGGCGGCACTGGCTAAAAAGTAAGAAGCGCGTCCCCATTCACAACATCAGGAGTTCTTAATGAGCATTAAGCTGGGTATCAACGGCTTCGGCCGGATCGGTCGCAACGTGCTGCGCGCCGCGCTGCAGAATTTTTCAGACATCGAGGTGGTGGCCATCAATGACCTGCTTGAGCCCGACTACCTGGCCTACATGCTGCAGTATGACAGCGTGCACGGCCGCTTCAAGGGTGAGGTCAGTGTCGATGGCGGCACGCTGATCGTCAATGGCCGGCGCATCCGCCTGACCCAAGAGCGTGACCCGGCCAACCTGAAGTGGAACGAGGTCGGCGCGGACGTGGTCATCGAGTCCACCGGCCTCTTCCTGGACAAGGTCACCGCCGAAAAGCACCTGGCCGCCGGCGCCAAGAAAGTCATCCTGTCGGCGCCCAGCAAGGACGACACACCGATGTTCGTGTTTGGCGTCAACCACGCCACCTACGCGGGCCAGGCCATCATCAGCAATGCCTCGTGCACCACCAACTGCCTGGCCCCAGTGGCCAAGGTGCTCAACGACAAGTGGGGCATCAAGCGTGGCCTGATGACCACCGTGCACGCCGCCACTGCGACGCAAAAAACGGTGGACGGCCCAAGCAACAAAGACTGGCGCGGTGGCCGCGGCATTCTGGAAAACATCATCCCCAGCAGCACCGGTGCCGCCAAGGCGGTGGGCGTGGTGATTCCGGCGCTCAACAAAAAGCTGACCGGCATGTCCTTCCGGGTGCCAACCAGCGATGTGTCGGTGGTGGACCTCACGGTGGAGCTCAACACTGAGGCCAGCTACAAGGAGATTTGCGCCGAGATGAAGGCGCAAAGCCAGGGCGCGCTCAAGGGCGTGCTGGGCTACACCGAAGACAAGGTGGTCGCCACCGATTTCCGCGGTGAAACCTGCACCAGCGTGTTTGATGCCGACGCCGGCATTGCCCTGGACAGCACCTTTGTCAAGATTGTGGCTTGGTACGACAACGAGTGGGGCTACTCCAACAAGTGCCTGGAGATGGTGCGCGTCGTCGCCTGAGCCTGAATGTCTGAGGCCAAGACCGCCCTGCGGGCTGCGCAAGTGGCGCGGCGCGACGGTTTGACGTCTGAGCAACGGTCGGCGGCCTCGGCAGCCATTGTGGCGAGGGTGTGCAGCCTGCCGGCCTGGCAGCGGGCCCGCGGTGTGCTGAGCTACATGGCGTTTGGCTCGGAGCTTGATCTGGACGAATTGCACCGCGAACTGTTGCTGCAGGGTCGGCTGCTGGTAGCGCCACGGGTGCCGGCGCAGGGCCGGGCGCTGGAGCTGCGCCAGGTGGCTGATCTGACGCACGACCTGGCGCCCAGCCGCTGGGGCATCCCAGAGCCCCGGCCCGAGCGCTGCCCGCTGGTCGACCCGGCGCAGATTGATCTGGTGCTGGTGCCGGGTGTGGGCTTTGACCGATGGGGCAATCGGCTGGGCTACGGTGCTGGTTTTTATGACCGGCTTTTTCTGCGCCTGGCGCCGTTGGCGCTGCGGGTGGCCTGCGTGCATGACGCCCTGCTGGTTGACCGCGTGCCGGCCGAGCCGCATGACGCGCCGGTGGATCTGCTGCTGACCGAGTCGATGGCGCTGGTTTGCCAGCGTTAAACGGCGTTGTGTGCGCCGCCGCCCTGGCCACCCAAGGCCATCTGGGGCGGATCTGTCACGATCGATTTCAAGCTCTCGTTCGGCGTTTGCAGCTTTAGCATGTCAGGTTGGGGGCGAACCAATTCGGGGTTTGATGCAAAAGCCTGTTCCAGGGCATGGGCCGCGCCCAGCATGCGCGCATCGCCATGCAGATGACCAATCACTTGCAGGCCAAACGGCATACCATGCTCATCGCGCCCGCAGGGCAATGACAGCGCTGGCTGAGTCCCCAAGGTCACCACATAGGCCAAGGCCAACCAGTGGTAGTAGTTCTTCATGACTTGCCCGTCCACGCGTTCGGCATAGAGCTGGGTCCATGGGAAGGGGCTGACCGGCGTCACTGGTGCCAGGATCACGTCGTAGTGCTGCAAGGCCTGGGCAAAACGCCGTGAAATTCGTGTTTGCTCCAAATGGGCCCAAGCCCGGTCAGCCAAGGTGATGGCCGCTGCCATCTCGACATTGCTGCGCACATTGGGGCCTAGGGTTTCAGGCGCAGTTCGGTAGACCTCAGCAAAAGCGGCCACAAAACCCTCGGCACGCAATACGTCAAAGGCGCGATCAGCGTCACCGAACTGCAGGTCCACAGGCTCACACACCGCCACCATGGGCCGAATCGCATCGACACGTTTGCGGAAAACCCGACGGATGTCTGGGTCTACGATGCACACACCAAAATCTTCGGTGGTGCCGATGCGCAAGCGCGACAGGTCCACATGAGGCAAGGGGTAAAAGGCCTGTGCGTCAACCGGGATGCTCAGTGGGTCCATCGCATGCGGCCCGACGCTGGCCGAAAAGAGCAGCGCGGTGTCCGCCACCGTTCGAGCCATGGGACCGAGCACCGACAGTACCGACCAACCCAAAGGGCGGGCATCGTTGGCGACCAGGCCGGGCGACGGTCTCAGACCGACCACGCCGCACAAGGCAGCGGGGATGCGCAGCGAGCCACCGGTGTCAGAGCCGGTACACAAAGGCAGCATGTCGGTGGCAAGAGCGGCGGCTGAGCCTCCGGAAGAGCCGCCCGCATTCAAGTGGGGGTTAAACGGATTGCCCGTTGCACCCCAGACCGGGTTGCGGGTATTGGCGCCCGCGCCCATGTCGGGCACATTGGTTTTGGCGGTGACGATCGCCCCCATCTGGCGCAAGCGGGCCACCAAAGCGTTGTCCGCCTTGGGTACATTGCCACGCAAGCGAACATTGCCGTAGGTGGTGAGCAGGCCAGCTGTGTCTTGCAAGTCTTTGACGCCCAATGGCAAGCCATGCAAAGGCCCCAAGAACTGGCCTTTCATCACCGCCTCTTCGGCTTGTCTTGCGGCTTGCAGGGCGCGCTCAAAATCTGTGGCGCAAATGGCATTGACTGCCGGGTTGAACCGCTCGATCCGGGCGATGCAGGCCTGCATCAATTCCACCGGCGAGATCTGCTTGGCACCAATGCGCCGGCGTAGTTCGATGGCCGACAGGCTGGTTAATTCGGCCATGTCAATTGCCGGGGTGCTCTTCTCGCCCGTCCGGGTGCCGTGCAAAGCGCGCCGGGTCGCGGCCGTGCACCGGGGCGTTGTCAGGCCAGGGCCAGCCGCCAAACTGAGTGCGCTGGTAATCCTCAAACGCCTGCATGATCTCGGCCCGGGTGTTCATGACAAACGGCCCGTGCTGCGCCACCGGCTCGCCGATCGGCCGGCCTTGGAGCAGCAAAAACTCGCTCTCGCTGGCGCCATTGATCAGCTCCACTGACGCGTCGCCGCGCAGCTCGATCGCGCCATGCTGCTGCACCGGGTGGCCGGCAATTTTGACCGAACCGCCCTTGAAGAAATACAAATGGCGCCGGGTGGCGGCACTGGCCGCAGGCGGCAGGGTCCAGCTAGCGCCAGGTGCCATACGCAGGGTCCAGATCGCCACATCGGCGTCGGCCTGCGCCGCCCAGGATGCGGGCGGGGCCGCCAGTGGCGTGTTGGCACTCGGCAGGTGGCCGGCAATCACCGCCACCTCAGTCTCACGGCCATCATCGTCGGCCAGGGTCGCGCGAGGAATGCGGTCGGCCCAGAACATGGTGAAGTAGGGCGCCGCCATCTTGTTCAACGCTGGCAGGTTGAGCCAGATCTGGAACAACTCCAGTGGGTTAGGCGCTGCGGTGTTGAGCAGCGGAAACATCTCCGAATGCACCACGCCCTGGCCGGCGGTCAGCCACTGCACATCGCCCTGGCCAAAACGCGCGCGGGCGCCCAAAGAGTCCGAGTGGTCTATCAGACCTTTGCGCACGATGGTCACGGTCTCAAAGCCGCGGTGCGGGTGCGATGGAAAGCCCGGCACCGAGCGGCCGTGGTACATGCTCCAGCCGTCCTTGCGGCTGAAATCCTGTCCAATGTCTCGGCCGGTCAGCGAGGCCTGTGGCGCCATCTGCGCATTGGCCACCGGGTAAGCGTCGTCGTGATAGGCACAGAACAGGAAGGGGTCGACGGTGTCCCAGGTGAAGCCCAGGGGTTTGATGGCGATGATGGGGTGGTTGGACATGGTGGGGCTTTCGAGCAAGCACATAGGGTACCTCAAGGTGTGCCATACCGCAGGCTCATTAGTGTGTGACGCGGATTAAGATAATCTTAGCGGCAGACTATTCATCCCACCTGGTCCGGCCCCGCTGATCACAACCACGCCATTCCAACAAAGGCACAGTCATGTACCAGCACATCAAGATTCCCACCCAAGGCCACAAAATCACCGTCAACGCGGACATGTCCCTCAATGTCCCGGACGAGCCGATCATTTCCTACATTGAGGGTGACGGCACTGGGCTGGACATCACGCCTGTGATGCTCAAGGTGGTGGACGCAGCCGTGGCCAAGGCCTATGGCGGCAAAAAGAAGATCCACTGGATGGAGGTGTTTGCCGGCGAGAAATCGACCCATGTCTACGGCCCTGACATGTGGCTGCCCGAAGAAACCCTGCACGCCATACGTGACTACGTGGTCTCCATCAAGGGCCCGCTCACCACACCCGTTGGCGGCGGCATCCGTTCGCTTAACGTGGCCTTGCGCCAGGAACTGGACCTGTACGTTTGCCTGCGCCCCATTCAGTACTTTGAAGGCGTGCCCAGCCCGGTCAAGGAGCCGCACAAGACCAACATGGTGATCTTTCGCGAGAACTCGGAAGACATCTACGCCGGCATCGTGTTCGAAGCCGAGTCCGACAAGGCCAAAAAGCTCATCAAGTTCCTGCAGGACGAGATGGGCGTCAAAAAAATCCGCTTCCCCAACACCTCGAGCATCGGCATCAAGCCGGTGTCGCGCGAAGGCACCGAGCGCCTGGTGCGTAAGGCGCTGCAGTACACCATCGACAACGACAAACCCAGCTTGACCATTGTTCATAAGGGCAACATCATGAAGTTCACTGAAGGTGGCGCCCGTGACTGGGCCTATGGCCTGGCCCAGAAGGAGTTTGGCGCCGAGCTCATCGACGACGGCCCCTGGTGCAAGCTTAAAAACCCGAAGACCGGGCGCGACATCATCGTCAAGGACGTCATTGCCGACGCCTTTTTGCAGCAGATCCTGCTGCGCCCGGCCGAGTACAGCGTAATCGCCACGCTCAACCTTAATGGTGACAACGTGTCTGATGCGCTGGCGGCCCAGGTGGGCGGCATCGGTATTGCCCCGGGCGCCAATTTGAGCGACACCGTGGCCATGTTTGAAGCCACCCACGGCACCGCACCCAAGTACGCTGGCAAAGACTACGTCAACCCGGGCTCCGAGATCCTTTCGGCCGAGATGATGCTGCGCCATATGGGCTGGACCGCCGCCGCCAACCTGATCATCAGCGCCATGGGCAAATCGATCAAGAGCAAGAAAGTCACTTACGACTTCGCCCGTCTGATGGAGGGCGCCACCCAAGTCAGCTGTTCGGGCTTCGGCCAGGTGATGATCGACCACATGTAAACCGGGCTCAGCTGGTCAGCATCAAGCAGCGCGCAAACTGCTTGAAACGAACCCCAAGTCATGGATGGACTTGGAGTTTTTTATGGGGTGGTCACAATCCGCCAAATTCGACACCGTCACCGGTGAGATTGACGTGCACGAGGTGTATGAATGACCCTTGAATTCACCCTTGGTGTTACGATGGTGTCACTCAACTGGAGAGCGCCATGACTGCCACCACCTCCCTCAAGCTGCCCGACGACCTGAAAAAAACGATTGCCAAAGTCGCTGCCTTTGAGGGCAAGACCGCCCATGCGCTGATGGTGGACACCCTGCAAGCTGCGATGGAGGACGCTTTGGTACGCCAACAGTTTTATGCTGACGGTGAAGCGGCTTACCAAGCCACTTTGCGCAGCAACTGGGTGTATGTGGGGGCTGATGTCAAAGCGTATGTCATGGCCCGGGTGAAGGGTGGCACGCCCGTCAGGCCGCAGGCGCAACCGCTGGACGCGACCCGAGCCATGAACCCGTCACGTGATTGAGCTGATCTACACCGAGCAAGCACTTCTGGATCTGGAGCGGCTGAGCGATTTCCTGCTGGAAACTGACCCGCAAGCCGCAGTTGACACAGCCGCCCTGATCTTTAACGCGTTGGAGATTTTGGTGGAACACCCAGAGATTGGCCGCAAAGTCCACTTTGGGCAGCGCCAACTGGTGATCTCCAGAGGACGAAGTGGCTATCTGGCCCTCTATCGGTTTTTGCCCCATATTGACCCATCGGCTGGCCAAGTCCTGGTGCTGGCGATACGCCATCAGCGGGAGTCTGGGTACAAAAGTGCTACTACTTAAGTAGCTAACTATTGATGTTTGACGGGGACTTCAGGCCATTTGGCTAACATTTGCCGGTGCAAGCTGCCTTTCTGTGTAATGGCTAAAATAGCAATCAATACACTCAGGAGACCTGACGTGCATGTCACCGCCACCCAAGCCCAAAACCGTTTTGGCGCCATGTGCGCCCTGGCCAAAACCGAGCCTGTGTTTGTTGAAAAAGACGGCCGTATTGATTCCGTCATCGTGTCGGCCAAGCAGTTTGCCGAGCTGCAGGGTGCCAGCCGAACTGAAACGCTGGCCCAGCGCAAAGCCCAATTCGAACTGTCGCACAGCGCCTGGATTGCAGAGCAGAACCAGCGTTTCGAGACGCATGGCCTTTGGTGGTCGAAGCACAAGACCTGCCACGCCAACTGTGCCCGGTGATCACTGTGAACGACAGGCCATTGATGCTGGTGCTTAGCGGCATCTGACAAGGTGCGGGGCATGATTAAGTGCCTCAAACCAGCCTTCTAACGATAAATCAATGGTGGTGCCCATACGCCCCGTGCACATGGCCGTGGGCCAGTTCTTCGCTTGATGCGGCCCGCACCTCGATCACGGTGAGGCTAAAGCGCAAGGCCTTGCCAGCCCAGGGGTGGTTGCCATCCAGCAGCACCTGGGCGCCCTTGATCTTGACCACGTTGAAGACCTGCTCGGTGCCGTCAGGCGTGTGGCCGCGCAACTGGCCGCCTACCTTGACGCCTGGGGGGAACTCGCTGCGCGGAATGGTTTGCACCAGCGACTCGTCGCGCAGTCCAAAGGCATCTTCAGGTTCGAGTGCCAGCGTGGTCTGGTAGCCCTTTTCCTGGCCGTCCAGGGCCGCCTCAATGCGCGGCAGGGTGCCGCCGTAGCCGCCGTGCAGGTAGGCCATAGGCTCGTCGGCTTGTTCTAGCAGTTTGCCTTGGGCATCTGTCACTTTGTAGCGTAGGGTGACGGCGGTATCTTTCTCAATTTTCATGATGGTGTGGTGTGTTGCAGGGGCTAAGATGCCCCATTTTCGCTCAGCCACCTCCCGACATGAACCACAACCCCGCACGCGGCATTCTTTACCTGTGCCTGGGGGTGCTCGTTTTCTCATTGCAAGACGCCATCATCAAACGGGTGAGTGGTGGCTATGCGCTGACCGAGGTGGTGTTCATCCGCTCCTGTGTGGCGGCGCCGATTTTGCTGGCGCTGGTGCATCGCGAGTCGGGCTGGCGTGCAATCTTTCACTCGTCGCTGGGGCTTTTGACCTTGCGCGCGACGATCATGTTTGGCGCCTACACGGCCTACTACATGGCGTTCCCGGCGCTGCCGCTGGCCGATGCTGTGGCGCTGTACTTCACGGTGCCGCTGTTTGTGACCGCGCTGGCTGGCCCCTTTTTGGGCGAGCGCACGCATTGGCATGTCTGGCTGGCCGTCTTGCTCGGCTTTGCCGGCGTGATGGTGATGCTGCAGCCCGGCAGCGGCCTGTTTGAGCCCGCCGCGCTGCTGTCCCTGCTGGCGGCGGCTCTTTACGGCATGGCCATGCTAATGGCGCGCAAGTTTGGCGACAGCCTGTCCGCGTCCGTTATGGCCTTCTACCAGAACGGTGTGTTTCTGGTGGGCGCCGGGACCGGCGCGCTGGTCCTGCACGGCCTTGAGGTGGCAAAGGCGGATCATCCCAGCCTGTCGTTTCTGGTGCGACCCTGGGTCATGCCCAGCCTGACGGACGGTTTGCTGATCGCGGCCTGCGGTGTGGTGGCGGCTGTCGGCATCATGCTGCTGACCAGTGCCTACCGCGTGGCCCGGGCCAGCACCGTGACGCCCTTTGAGTACACCGGCATTCTGTGGGCGCCCCTGTGGGGCTTTTTGTTTTTCAGCGAAGTGCCGCGCGCCACCACCTTGGCGGGGGCCGCCGTGATCGTAGTGGCTGGCTTGCTGGCGCTGCGGCTGGCAAAAAACTGACCTTTGAACTGATCTTGAACCCAACCTGAACTGGGAGCATTCGACATGAGCTTACTGACGACGACCACCTTACAGGCCGATGGCACCATCCTGGCCACCTGGGCCGACGGCCAAAGTGTTTCTTTTGGCGCCTATTGGTTGCGCGACAACTGCCGCTGCGCCCAATGCCGGCACCCGGGCAATGGGCAAAAGCTGTACCAGATCGTGGACCTGCCAGCCCAGCTGTCTGTGCGCACTCTAAGCCTGGTACCGGGGCCGTCGCTGGAGGTGATTTGGTCCGACGGGCATGCCTCGGCCTATGGCGGCGATTGGCTGGCGGCCCATCAGCTGGGTAGCACAGCGCGCCGCGCCCGCCAAGTCAAGCCGGTGTTGTGGGACCAGCGCATTGCCGCCGACATGCCGGTGGCCAGCTGGCCGGCCCTGCTGGCTGACCCAGCCCAGGAGCTGGCCTGGCTGGAGCGCTACACCGCGCTTGGTTTTGGCTTGCTCAAAGACGTGCCGATCACGCCCGGCGCCGTGGCCGAGGTGGGCGACCGGCTGGGCTATGTGCGCATCACCAATTACGGCCGGCTGTTTGACGTGCAGTCGGTGCCCAACCCGACCAACCTGGCCTACACCGCAGTGGGTTTGGGCGTGCATTCCGACAACCCTTACCGCCACCCATCGCCCGGCGTGCAATTGCTGCACTGCCTGGAGGCCGAGGCGCCGGGCGGTGACACCCTGCTGGTGGATGGTTTTGCCGCGGCTGAGTTGCTGCGTCAACAGGACCTAGCGGCGTTTGAGCTGTTGCGGACGGTGCCGATGAACTTTCGCTATGCCGACGCGCAGACCGATCTGCGCGCCAGGCAAACCCTGATCTCCACCGACAGCGAAGGTGTGCTCAAGGCGGTGCATTTCAACAACCGCTCGGCCGACTGGCTGGATGCACCGGCCGACGTGGCCGAGGCCTGGTACCAGGCTTACCGCCAATTCGCGCAACTGCTGCTGCGCGATCAGCTGCAACTGGTGTTCCGGCTGGCGCCCGGTGACTGTGTGGTGATGCAGAACGACCGCACCCTGCACGGCCGCACCGCGTTTGACCCAAATCTGGGCCGACGCCACCTGCAGGGCTGCTATATTGACCGCGACGCGATGGAAAGCCGGCGTTTGGTGCTGCGCCGCACACTCAATCCGGCTTGAAACCCCCATGAAATCCACAGAAAGCGACAGGCTATGACCGTGATGAACGAGATTCGCGCCGCATTTGAGCGACGCGGCCATGAGACCTATGGCGAGGGCGTCAGCCAGCTCGACCACGCCCTGCAATGCGCCGCGTTTGCCGAGCGCGATGGTGCCGATGCGGCACTGGTCACGGCCACGCTGCTGCACGACATCGGCCACCTGCTGCATGACCTGCCGGCCGATGTGGCCGACGGCGGCGTCGACACCCAGCACGAAGCCAGTGGTTCGGCCTGGTTGTCGCGCCACTTTGGCCCCGAAGTGACCGAGCCGGTGCGCATGCATGTGGCAGCCAAACGCTACCTGGCCACCATGGAGCCGGGTTATTTTGAGCGCCTCTCGGAGGCCTCCGTCCTGTCGCTGCGGCTGCAGGGCGGCCCGATGTCGGCGCCGCAGGCGGCAGCCTTTGCCGCCGAGCCATTCTTTGCCGATGCGATCCGTCTGCGGCGCTGGGACGAGGAGGGCAAGATCGTGGGCTACCACGGTCCCGCGCTCGACCATTTTTTACCCCGGGTACAGGCCTGTCTGGCTTGAACCCGAACTTGAACTTACCCAAGGACTGAGATGAAAACCAAAGCTGCTGTCGCCTGGAAATCCGGCGCGCCCCTGACCATTGAAACCGTCGATCTGGACGGCCCCCGCTTTGGCGAGGTGCTGGTGGAGATCAAGGCTACCGGCATTTGCCATACCGATTACTACACCCTGTCGGGTGCGGACCCAGAAGGCATCTTCCCGGCCATTCTTGGCCACGAGGGCGCCGGCATCGTGGTGGATGTGGGGCCGGGTGTGACCACTCTTAAAAAGGGTGACCATGTCATCCCGCTCTACACGCCCGAGTGCCGGCAGTGCAAGTTCTGCCTGAGCCGCAAGACCAACCTGTGCCAGCTGATTCGCGGCACCCAGGGCAAGGGCCTGATGCCCGACGCCACCAGCCGCTTTAGCTTGGACGGCAAGCCGATCTTTCATTACATGGGCACCTCCACCTTCAGCAATTACACGGTGGCGCCCGAGATCTCGCTGGCCAAAATCCGCAAGGACGCGCCGTTTGACAAGGTCTGCTACATCGGCTGCGGCGTGACCACCGGCATTGGTGCCGTGCTGTTCACCGCCAAGGTCGAGGCGGGCGCCAATGTGGTGGTGTTTGGCCTGGGCGGCATCGGCTTGAATGTGATTCAAGGTGCCAAGATGGTGGGCGCCGACAAGATCATCGGCGTGGACATCAACCCGGCCCGTCAGGCCACGGCGCGCCAGTTTGGCATGACGCACTTCATCAACCCCAATGAGACCGAGAACGTGGTCGACGCCATTGTGCAGTTGACCGACGGTGGCGCCGACTACAGCTTTGAGTGCATTGGCAACACCAAGGTCATGCGCCAGGCGCTGGAATGCACCCACAAGGGCTGGGGCCGCAGCATCATCATCGGCGTGGCCGAGGCCGGCGCCGAAATCAGCACCCGCCCGTTCCAGCTGGTGACCGGCCGCAAATGGGAAGGCTCAGCCTTTGGCGGCGCGCGCGGCCGCACCGATGTGCCCAAGATCGTCGACTGGTACATGGAAGGCAAGATCAACATCGACGACCTGATCACCCACACCATGCCGCTTGAAGACATCAACCTTGGGTTTGATCTGATGAAGCGCGGTGAGTCCATCCGCGGTGTGGTGCTGTACTGACCTGTAACGACGCAGACCGGCTGAGTATGAGCGACCGCCTCGCGACCCGCCTGACCCGGCGCTATGGCCTGGCCCTGCCGGTGGTGCTGGCGCCGATGGCGCTGGCAGCCGGTGGCGCCCTGGCGGCGGCCTGCACCCGCGGGGGTGCGCTAGGCCTGGTGGGCGGCGGTTATGGTGACCTGGACTGGACCCGGCGTGAGTACACGCTCGCGACTCAGCAGGCTGGCGCGGGCGCACTCGGCTGTGGCTTCATCACCTGGAAGCTCGACCAGGACGCCTCGGCGCTCGACTGGCTGCTGGACCAACCAGCAGACCAGCGGCCGCGTGCCCTGATGCTGTCGTTCGGCGACCCCCGGCCCTATGCGGCGCGCATCGCCCGCGCGGGTGTCGACCTGATCTGCCAGGTGCAACAGCTGGCGCAGTTGCCGCAGGCGATCGAGGCGGGTGCCACGGTGGTGGTGGCGCAGGGCGCCGAGGCCGGCGGGCACGGCATGAATGCCCTCAATGGCCGGGCCACCCTGAGTTTTGTGCCCGAGGTGGCCGACTGGCTGGCCGCCCACGCTCCTAACACTCTGCTGCTGGCCGCTGGCGGCATCGCCGATGGGCGCACCCTGGCCGCCGCCCTGGTGCTCGGTGCCGATGGCGCGTTGGTCGGCTCGCGCCTCTGGGCCACGCGGGAGAGTTTGGCGGCGGAGGGCGCCAAGCGGCAAGCCATCGGCACCGATGGCGATGGCACCGCCCGCTCAAGCATTTTTGACATCCTGCGGCGCAAGAACTGGCCGGAGCCCTATGACTTTAGGGCGATCCGCAATGACCTGCATCGCCGGCTTGAGCCCCAGTTGGACAGTCTGCGCGCCCAGCCAGAGGCGGCCCGTGCCGAGTACGAAGCGGCGGTGGCCGCCGGCGACTATTCAGCGGCGCACGCCACCGTGGGTGAGGCGGTGGGGCTGATCAACGATGCCCCAGCGGCGCAGGCGGTGCTGCAGCGCATGGCGGACCAGGCGCGAGAGCGGCTGGGCTGACCGCTGGTGACTGGTGACGCTTCACAGACACCCGATGAAAGGACATCGGGGCCCAGTCCCTGAGCAACTCATGGCGGACCTTGGGTCGCGGCAGCTTCCACAATTCTGTCGATGGCAAGGCGGACTTCCTGCTCGGAGATCACCAGGGGCGGCGAGAAACCAATGGCCATGGCATCTTTGCTCGTTGTGGACACGCCCCTTTGCATGGTTTCCTTAACCAGATCTTCGGTCGTCATGCCCGCTGGTAATTTGCCAGGCTGGAAGGTTAGAGCCAGCATCAACCCCAAGCCACGTACCCCACCTAGCGGGGACAAAGGCTGATTCTTGAGACGGTCCCTAAGGTAATTTTCTGTGTACTGTCCTAAGCGTTCCGCCTGCTCGATCAAGCGCTCATCTTCGATGATCTCGATGGTTGTCAGTGCCGCACGCGATGTCACTGGATTTTTTTCATGCGTGTAATGACCCAAGGTCAGTTCAGGCGCAACGGCCATGTGCTTATGTGCGAGCACTGCTGCAATGGGTAAGATTCCGCCGCCCAATGCCTTGCCGAGGACGACCACGTCCGGTCGCACATCGTAGTGTTCGTGCGCGAAGAAGCGGCCGGTTTTACCCAAGCCGGAGGGGATCTCGTCAAAGATCAGTTTTGCCCCAGCGCGCTTGCACAGTCTGGACACTTCTGGCCAAAGATAAGGGGGGGCCGTGATGCAGTTGGAACGCATGGGTTCCGCAATAAAGCATGCAACAGTGTCAGGGGCTGTTGAGAATATTCTTTCAATATCGGCCAGCATCCGGTCTGCGCCTCCTGCCGCTTTGTCCCAATAAGGCGCGACATGGTGAATGTCCGGCAACTGGCTACCCAGTCTTTGATCCAGTACCGCACTGGAGAGAGCCAAACTTGCGAACCCATGACCATGGTAACTGCCATTGATGGCGATGATGCCCGACCGCCTTGTCGTCGCACGGGAAAGTCGTAAGGCAATCTCAATAGCGTCTGAACCACCCGTCGCAAGAAGCAGTCTTGAGTCGCCATCCCAAAAGCGGCGTGTCAATTTCTCCCCGAGCAAAACCGATGGCTCATTGGTGAATCGACGTGGTGCAAACCCCAGGGTATCAATTTGCTGCTTGATCGCCGATACCAACCTAGGATGACCGTGCCCAATGTGGTGGCAGCTATTGCCATGCAGGTCTATGAACTTGTTGCCCTGAGTGTCCTCAAGCCAAATGCCCTTGGCTGTGCGAAGCGCACCCAGGCTGGGTGTCGAACCCACTTGCGGTATGAAAACCTCAGCGTCGCGCTGAGCAAGTCCACCGCAGAAAGTCACAGGCTGCTAGCTTGGCTTAAGCTCATGCCAGAGCTTTCAATGGATTGCTGACCCCCCAAGACGTCGATCGCCTCTGAGTAAAGTTTCTGATGACTAGCCGCAATGACACAACTTGATTGCAAAACCGGTCCGCCATCCAAGCTCGTCATGATGCCACCCGCACCCCGCACGATAGGCACCTGTGCGGCGATGTCATAAATCTCAAGTCCTGCTTCGATGACGATATCAATATGACCCTCTGCCAGCATCGCCATGCTCATGCAGTCGCTGCCGTAACGCAATAGCTTGACACGTTCTCCCAGCTTTTGAACGCGCTTGAACAAGTCTGGCATCGTCACGACAGTGGAACTTACCCACACGACGGCATCGGCTAACTCGGTATGGCGACGTGCGGTCAGAATAGACTCTCCGTGTCGTCCAAAACAGACCGCCTGCTCGCCATTGCCGATAAACCGTTCTCGCAGGTAGGGCTGGTCAAGAACACCGAGCACCGGCTTACCATGGTGTAGCAATCCGACCAGCGTTCCCCAAGTGAGCATCCCCGAGATGAACGCTTTGGTGCCATCAATCGGATCAATGACCCAAACATATTCCGCATCGACTGATTCGTTTCCAAACTCTTCACCGATGATGCCGTGACCCGGGTAATGCTGTCGGATGAGCTCTCTGATCACTTTTTCGGCGCCTCTGTCAGCCTCAGTCACCGGATCAAATAACCCTGCAGCGGCTTTGCTGTGCGCGGCAAGATGTGATCTGAAAAACGGCAGGATGACAGAACCTGATGCGTCAACCAACGTGCCTGCGAAGGCTGCAAACTTGTGTATCAAACCGTTCTCCGGCGCCATGTTTGTTTCTGGATGATGTAATTTCTTAAAAGCGTCTGCAGACCAGCGACAACCACGCAGACGGCCATCATCAGAACGGCCAATGCGGTAGCTTGACCGATCCGACTGCCTTCGGTCATGTTGATGACCGCTATGGCCGAGACCCTGTTCTCGGCTGTGAAGAGAAAAATCAGTGCGGAGACTGTCGTCATGGCGTTGACAAAAAAGTAACCTGCAATATCGATGAGTGTGGGTGCAAGGATTGGCAAATAAATGCGCCTTGCAGTTTGGATCGGTTCGGACTTCAGTGCAGTGCCGGCAAGGTCTAATTCGGCATCAAATCTAACCAGCGCTCCAACCGCCATCAAATGGGGTACCGTGTAGTAGTGAGCGATCGTGCACATCACCAGAAGCGCCATGGTTGCCTGAAGAAAATGCAGGGGATTTGACGGATTATTGAAGAAAAAAACGTAGCCAAGACCAAGCACAAGCCCCGGCACAGCCAGTGGCACCATGGCAAAACCGTGCAGCACTTGGTTGAGTTTGGGCTCCCCAACCTTTCTAGCCACCAACCACCCGCTGGTCATGACCAAAGCAGTCCCAACCATGGCTGCCGCGGTGGCAAGCAGCAGGCTATTGATCAGTGTTTGAAGCTCTTCCGGGTTAAAAAGTATCTTTGTATAGTTATGCAACCCAAGACTCATGTTGTAGGGCCAAAAACGGACGAGTGAACCGAAGACTGCGATCCCAATAACGGCCAGGACGGCGAACGCCACCAATAGCACCACAACAGACAGCACGATGTCTCGCGCGGGCACATAGTCTGACTCAAGTGGCACCGATCGGCCGGTCAGAGTTGACCGCTGTGTACGACGTGCCAGGGTATCGACAGCGTAGGCAATGAGTGCAGGTACAAGCAGCAGCACGCCAACGACGGCGCCTAATTCGAAGTCAAATCTGCCGATCACGAGTTTGTAAATATCGGTCGCCAAAACATTGGTGGAGCCGCCGATGACCGTCGGGATACCGAAATCGGTAAACACCAAGACAAAAACCACAGCCGCCGCGCTGATCAAAGAATATCGGCATGCTGGCAAAGTAATTTGGAAAAATGTCCGCCAAGCTGAAGACTTGAGCGCCCTGGCTGCCTCATACAAGCGCTGATCGCCACTGGCAAGCCCGGCTGACAAAATCAAAATCGCATGGGGAAGCGCGAAGAAAACATGCGCGATAACGATTCCTATGGGGCCATAAATTGAAGAGCCGAACAGCCAACTTTTCAAGAGGCCCTGATTGCCGAACAAATAAACCAAGCCGAAAGCTGGTAGCAGCGATGGCGCCAGTATCGGCAGTAAGATTAACGCTTTAAACAAGCCCTTGTAGGGCAGCCGGCTTCTGTTCAGTGCATAGGCATAGGGAAAAGCCAAAAACAATGTCAGTAGCGTTGCGATGAGGGACAGTGAAACCGAGTTCCAGATGGCGATTGATAGCCCCGGTTCGCTTACGTATCGCGAGAAGTTATCAAACCAAACAAAGGCCCCCTTGGGGTTCAAGAAGCTTTTGAGAAGCAAGGCGGCGATGGGGATGATGACGCCCAAAGACAAAAGAACCATCAGGCTTACTGGCACCGAAAAACTGACCGCTAGTGACCTGAATCTGCTGCCGGATTTTGTGCTCGTCAACATGCCTATGTCTGATCGTCCAAGAGCAGAGTGTGTTGGCCAGGTAAAGCCAAATCCATTTCATCCCCAGCCTTTGGCAATGCGCCTAAACCGATACGGGGCAGTTCAGCATCAACCTCTATCTGCGGGTATTTGAGAATTTGAAATGTCAGGCGCACTCGATCCCCTGAGTACTGAACACGCAGGACGCGCCCTTTTTGTGGCTTCTCGTGGCCTGCGGCTTCAGGGCCAACGATGACGGCAGCGGGCCGTATGCAAAGATGTGGCCGGCTTTTTGCTTTGACCGAGCCAGCACTGGGCGGCATAGAGTAGGGACCGGACTGGACATCTACGTCTGCCTGGGGATCGATGGCAATCGCGTTCATTTCCCCTAGGAAGCGCGCGACAAAAAGATTGGCTGGGTTTTCAAAAACCTCGTGCGGGCGACCGACTTGCTCAATTTTTCCCTGGTTCATCACAAGGATTCGGTCCGCAATGGCAAGCGCTTCATGTTGATCGTGGGTCACCATCACGGTGGTGACGCCAATGCGGCGCTGCAGCGAAAGCAGTTCTTGGCGTAAACGTGTGCGTACATTTACATCGAGTGCGGAAAGGGGCTCGTCCAAAAGCAGTAGTCCGGGTGAAAGTGCCAGGGCTCGAGCGAGCGCAACGCGCTGTTGTTGGCCGCCCGACAACTGGCTTGGGTATTTACCGCCGTGCTCTTCCAGACCCACCAATTCGAGCAACTCCTGAACCCGACGACTGCGAGTCGCCTTGTCCACGGCCGTTGCTTCCAGGCCAAAAGCGATATTCCCCGACACACTCCGGTTTGGAAACAAGGCGTAGGACTGGAAAACGATGCCGAAATCCCGTTCCTCAGGCCTAAGCCTCGTAATATCCAACCCCGCTTGAACGATGGTTCCCGATTCCGTACGCTCAAAGCCAGCGACAAGCCGCAAGAGTGTCGTCTTGCCACAGCCTGAAGGGCCCAAAATGCATATAAATTCGCCTTTTTCAGTAGAAAAACTGACGCCATCCACGACGGTTGTCTTGCCAAACGACTTGGTTACGCCAGACAGCGAAAGATAGGGGGCTGCAGTCGCGGCAGCCCCCGCGTCGATGGACGTCATGAACTCGGTGAACAGTTTGTTGGCTGCAGTTAGTTCTTTGCGGGCACCTTGGTGCCGTAGCGACGCTGCCACTCCGCCATGATCGACTCGCGGGTGGCTGCCAACCTTGCGAAATCCATTTTCAGCAGTTTGCTGCTCTCGCCAACAGGGTAATTTTTAGGCAGTGATTTGATGTCGTCATAAGCCGTCATCGGCAGAAATTTGGATGAAATTTCAGCCGCTTCACGGGACGCAGACCATTCAGCCAGTACTTTGGCGTCTGCGAGATTTCGCGCACCTTTGACGATCGCTGTGGCTTCAATCTCCCAGCCGAGACCTTCGGTTGGCAAAATGATTTGTATAGGCGCGCCATCGTTGATCAGCTTTACGCCAGGCGTCGCATAAGAAATGCCGATCAAAGCTTCACCAGAGCCCGCTAGACGACATGGCGCGCTACCGGAGTGGCCATATTGGGAAATATTCTCATGAAGTTTGTCCATGAAAGCCCAGCCTTGTTGTTCGCCAAATGCGGTCAGCCAACCATTCACGGCCAGTAAAGCGGTTCCTGACGATAGCGGGCTCGGCATGGTAATTTGACCCTTGTAGATGGGCTTGGTCAGGTCCATCCACGACGTGGGTGCAGGGATTTTTTTCTTGGCACCCTCCGCTGTGTTGAAGCAGAGCGACGACGCCCAAGCGTCAATACCAACCCACACAGGCTCGGCTCGGTTGTCACGCATCAGGGGCGCAATCTTGTCATAGCTGCTTGGTTTAAATGGCAGCAATAAACCACGTGCATCAGCCGCCATCAACGCAGACACTGCATTGCCCAGGATGACATCTGCTTGAGGGCTCGCTGATTCTGCGATCACTCGGGCGATGATCGGAGCAGTTGATCCAAAAATTGCATTGACTTTGATGTTCGGATGCTTGACTTCGAATGCTTTGATCAAGGCTTTGGCCTGATCTTCATCCAGGGAACTGTAGACAGTCAGTGCGCGTTGTTGAGCCTGAGATGAGAGCGGCAAGATGGCTGCCAAAGCGATGGCGATAGATGCGAATCGAAACGAAAAGGACACGTGATTTCTCCAAAAAGCATGGTGAGTAAAAGATCAAATCAGATGCTAAGGAGCCCTTGTGACAACTTCGTGAATGACGCACTGTGCGGCTGGCGCCTTGGGGTGGGCACTTGTTGGCTGTTGGCTTTAAGGATTGTCGTAAAGGCGCGCACCAATCCGCTCGCCCCACACGTCAAGCTCGACGGCGGTTCCGGTGTGGGATTGATTGGCGGCGTCGCCTCGCACGTAGCCCAACGCCACGCAGGCGCCGGCGGCTGGGCTCCAGCCTGCGGATGAAACTTCTCCGCTGGGCTGGCCTTGGAGCCAGATGGATTCGCCACCCCACAGGTAGTGCCCGGGTAAATCTGCCACCAGCGTCACAAGTTTTTTGCGCAGAGGCTGCCCCTGGCGCGCCAGCAGGGCATCGCGGCCGATGAAGCCGCCGGGTTTGTCCAGGTCCACCGCGGCCATCATGCCGGCTTCGAACGGCGTTTCATCCGGCCCGAGCTCGGCGCCCCAGGCGCGCCGGCCCCGCTCGATGCGCAGCGCATCCAGCGCGTAGTAGCCAGCATCGCGCAGTCCCAGGTCGCGTCCGGCTTCTTGCAGCGCCAGGTAGACATGGCGCGTCATTTCCACCGGCACGTACAGCTCATAGCCCGGTCCGCCCACGTAGCTCATGCGCGCCGCCCGCACCCGGGCATGGCCCAGGTCGATCAGGCGCGTCCAGGAAAATTTCAGGCCGGTGGCCGACAGGTCGTCTGGGCAGAGGCGCGCCAGCAGGGTCTGCGCGTTGGGGCCCATCACAGAGAGAACGCTGTACAGCGGTGAAATATCGGTCAAGATTGCGTGTTCCCGGGGCTGGATGTGGCGCGCGATCCAGTCAAAGTCGCGCACGGTCTGGGCCGAGCCGGTGACGATCAGAAAGCGCTCCCCCATGGCATTGGGCTGCTGTCGGATCACCGTCACGTCACTCTCAAAACCACCGCGTTCATTGAGCATCGCGGTGTAGACCATGCGGTTGACCGGCACGTCCATGTTCTTGGCGCACAGGCGCTGCAGCACCGCCAGCGCATCGCGGCCGGCCAGCAGCAATTTGGAGAAAGAGCTTTGGTCGTACAGCGCCACGGCCTCGCGGGTGGCGCGCTGCTCCTCGATCATCCCGGGCAGCCAGCCGGGCCGGCCCAGGGTGTGGTCCGGGCGCGTGGTGGCGGCACTGGCCTTGAAGTAGTTGGCGCGCTCCCAGCCGTTGCGGCTGCCAAACTCGGCCCCTTTGGCTGCCAGCAGGTCGTACAGCGGCGAAGTGCGCAGCGGCCGCACTGTTTCCAGCTCCTGGCGCGGCCAGCGCATGGCGTAGTGCAGGCCCAGGGTCTCGGCGGTGCGCTCGGCCAGGGCGCGTCGGTTGCCAGTGAAGGGGCCAAAGCGGCGGATGTCCACATCCCACAGGTCTGTGCTGGGCGCGCCGCCCACAATCCACTCGGCCATCAGCCGGCCGGCGCCGCCCGAGTTGGCTATGCCCGAGGAATTGAAGCCCGCGCACACAAAGTAATTTCGTAGCTCGGGCGCCTCGCCCAAAATGAAGTTGCCGTCCGGCGTGAAGCTCTCCGGCCCGTTGAGCAGCATCTTGATCTCGGCGGTTTCCAGGCAGGGCGTGCGGTGGATGGCGTTCTTCATCAAGGGCTCGAACTGGTCCCAGTCCTCGCCCAGCAGCTGAAACTGAAAGTCCGCCGGAATCGGGTCCACGCGCCAGGGCTTGGCCACCGGCTCAAAGCCGCCCATCAGCAGGCCGCCGACCTCTTCCTTGTAATAGATGAAGCCGTCTGGGTCGCGCATCACCGGCAGCATCGGGTGCACGCCCTCGATCTTGCCGGTGACGATGTAAAAATGCTCAGCCGGGTACAGCGGCACGTTCACGCCGGCGAGCAGGCCAAACTGGCGCGCCCATTGGCCGGCGCAGTTCACCAGCACATCGCAGCGCACCTCGCCCTGCGTTGTGCGCACATCTTTAACCCAGCCGTTCTCGACGATCACGCCGGTGACCTCAATGCCTTCTTGCATGCGCACGCCCCGGTTGCGCGCCCCCTTGGCCAGCGACATGCACAGGTCGGCCGGGTTGGCCTTGCCGTCACCCGGCAGCCAGATGGCGCCCTGCAGGTCGTCGGTGCGCATCACTGGGTAACGCTCGCCCGCCTCTTGCGGCGAGATCAGGTGGCACTCCACGCCGAAGCTGTGCGCCATGGCCGCCTGCTTGCGCAGCACCTGCATACGCTCTGGGGTGCTCGCCACATTGACGCTGCCGCACTGCTTCCAGCCGGTGGCAAGCCCCGTCTCAGCCTCCAGCGCGGCATACAGCTCGATGCCGTACTTGCTCATCGCCGTCATGTTGCGGTTGGGCCGCATCTGCCCGATCAGACCGGCGGCGTGCCAGGTGGTCCCGCTGGTGAGCTTGCCCTGCTCCAGCAGCAGTACGTCGGTCTTGCCGGCCTTGGCCAGGTGGTAAGCGGTGGAACAACCGGCAATGCCGCCACCGACGATGATGATTTCGGCTTGGCTGGGTAGGGTCATGGCGGTGTCCTGTGGGGTTGGCGCATCAGAAAATTATGGCAGTTGCACCAGGAGTAAATGCCTGGTGGCCGCGCGAATACGGACAAGTGTGAAACGAGCGGGCTCATGCCGGCAGCCAATGAAATTGACTTCATGTGTGCCTATAATGCACACGTGAAAGAGCCCAAAATATTCAATTGGTCACCTGAGAAAAATCAGTTGCTGTTGCGGGAGCGGGGCATTAGTTTCGAAAGAATCGTTTTTGAAATAGCGAGTGGTAACGAACTCGCGGTGCTTGAGCACCCCAATCAGGGCAGCTACCCAGGACAAAAAATATCGATGGTGCAAGTGGATGATTACGTTTATGCCGTACCGTTTATTGAAACTGAAACAGAGCTATTCTTGAAGACGATCATTCCGAGTCGGCAGGCGACGCGTCAATACCGGAGGTAAATCATGAAGACAAAAGCGAAATACGATGAGGAAGAGCTTGAGGTTGTGCAGGCTTGGGAGGCTGGCACGCTCAAGCCTGTCAGCGGCATGGCACAGTTGCTCAAAGACCACCGCGGCATCGCTGAAGCAAGTTTCAAAAAAGACCAGCGTTTGAACATCAGGATATCTTCAAGGGACTTGAAAAGCCTGCAGGCTCGTGCACTTGAAGAGGGTATCCCGTACCAGACGTTTGCCGCGAGTTTGCTGCATAAGTTTGTGAACGGCCATCTGGTTAATCAGCGCTAATCGGTCTCGGCGCTAGCCCAGCCGCAAGGCCATCACGCCGGCAAGGATGATCAGTGTGCCCGTCAGTCGGCGCCGGTTGAAGCGCTCTTTCAAGAACCAGGCGCCCATCAGCACCGCAAACAGCACTGAGGTCTCACGCAGCGCGGCCACCATGGCCACGGGCGCCTGTGTCATGGCCCACAGGGCAATACCGTAGGAGCCGAGCGAGGCAATGGCACCGCCCAGCGCCAGCGGCCAGCGTTGTTTGGCATACGCCAGCGCGGTGTCGCGCCGACGCAGGAACACCAGCAGGGCAAAGGGCCAGCCGTCCAGCAGGAACAGGGTGGCCACATACTGCGCGGCGTCGCTGGATGCGCGCACGCCAAGCGCATCGACCACGGTGTACAGCGCGATGATCACCGCATTGACCAGCGCAAAGCGCACCGCTTTGGGTGCCGCAAAAGCATGTGGGCTCAGGCCCAGTGTCAGAACGCCGGCACTGATGCCCAGCACACCGGCCCAGGCCATCGGTGTCAAGGTTTCACCCAATGTGAATGTGGCCGAGACCGCAACCAGCAGTGGGGCCGAGCCACGCATCAGGGGATAGGTCAGCCCCAGGTCGCCGTTCTGGTAGGCGCCAGCGAGGGCGCTGTAATACGCCACATGTATCGCCAGAGAGGTCAATAGCCAGGGCCAGGCTGCGGCCGGCGGCCAGCCCAGTAACAGCACCAGTGGCATGGCGACGACCGAGCCCAAAAGGTGGATCAGCGCGGTGTCCAGCGCCTTGTCTTGGCTGGACTTGACCAGCGCATTCCAGCTGGCATGCAACAGGGCGCCAAACAGCACCGCCGCCGCTACGGGCCAGCTCAGGCTCAGACCCACGGCAGTGAGTAGGTCTTGATGTTGGTGAAGCTCTTGATCGCCTCCTGCACGCCTTCCTTGTAGCCCAGCCCCGAGTCCTTGATGCCGCCAAACGGGGTCAACTCAAGGCGATAGCCAGGCACCTCGCGGATGTTGACCGAGCCCACATGCAGGTCATTGATAAAGCGGGTGATGTAGTCGAGCCGGTTGGTGCAGACCGAGCTGGACAGGCCGTAGGCTGTGCCGTTGGAGATACGGATCGCGTCGTTGATGTCCTTGAACCGAATGATGGGTGACACCGGACCAAAGGTTTCCTCCCGCGCCACGGTCATGGACTGGTCCACCTGATCAAGCACCGTGGGGGAGTACAGCGCACCGCGGCGCTGGTTGCCAACCAGCAGGCGGGCGCCTTGCGCCACCGCCTCGTTGACCCGGCTCTCGAACAGCATGGCGGCGGCTTCGTCGATCACCGTGCCCATCTCATTGGCCTTGTCCAGCGGGTCACCAAAGCGCCAGGCCTGCGTCTTGGCCACCACCTGCTCGACAAAGCGGTCGGCCACCGCTTCGTGCACCAGCATGCGCTTGACGGCGGTGCAGCGCTGGCCGGAATTTTTGTATGAGCCTTGCACCGCCAGCGTCGAGGCTTCGTCCAGGTCGGCGTCTTCCATCACGATGATGGGGTCATTGCCGCCCAGCTCCAGCACCACGCGCCGGTAGCCGGCCTTGGCGGCGATGTACTTGCCAATGGCGACGCCGCCAGTGAAGGTGACCAGGTCGACCTGGGGGTGGGTGATCAGCTCGTCGGCAATTTCAGCCGGGTCACCGGTGATGATGCTCAGCATCTCGGGTGGCAGCCCGGCCTGATACAGGATGTCTGCAAAGAAGATCGCCGAGAACGGCACTTTTTCTGAGGGCTTGAGCACCATGCGGTTGTTGGTGGCAATGCTGGGCACCACCTTGTGCGCCACCTGGTTCATTGGGTGGTTGAACGGTGTGATGGCGGTGATGACGCCCAGCAGCGGCGAGCGCTGGGTATACACCCGGCGTTTCTTGCCGTGGTGGGTCAGGTCGCAGCTGAAAATCTGGCCGTCGTCCTTGAGAACCTCGTTGGCGCCGAACAGCAGCACGTCGCTGACTCGGCCGGCCTCATACAGCGCGTCCTTAATGCACAGACCGGATTCGGCCGTGATCAGTTGTGCCACGTCATTCAGGCGCTGGCTGATGAGTGCGGCGGCGCGGTTCAGGATAGCGGCGCGCTCAAATCGGCTGAGCTGGGGCACATAGGCGTGGGCGGTGGCAAAGGTCTCGCGTACCTCTTCCAATGTGGCCTTGGGCACGGTACCGATGACTTCAGCGGTGTGGGGGTTGTGTACCGCTATGACACGGTCGCCGCTGCGCTCTGCGCCGACCTGGTGCCCGACCAGGCGCATGCTGTTGAGGTGGTGGTCAAGGATGAACTGCTGGATCATGGGGGGCTTTCATTGAGTGGGCAGGCGCGAGGGCGTAGACCGGTGTCATTGGGCGTGGTTCAGGGCAAGGTCAAAGGCATCAAAATTCCGGAAACGGCGGCTGGCGTCTAGCCCGGGCAGAGGCCGGTTCAAAATCAGCGGTACCCGCTGCTCGCTGATGCCGCCATGCGAGCGCAATGGCACCTCCAGGCTGGAGAGGTCGTGCCGCGCGGCCGAGGTACCCAGCACGGTGAAGCGTTCCGACACCACCACCAGGTCGCCAATGCGGTCGGCTGGCAGCTCAAAGCGTGCGGCCGCCTGATCGCGCGGCAGCACCACCTCGATGCCCAGCACCGACTGCAGGCGGGCGCAGGCGTTGGCAGAGTCAATGCTGGGCGGCAGGTAGACCGTGGCGAACGAGCCGAGTGCGCCGTGGTGCACCACATAGGGGTCGGTGATGGGCAGGATGACTCGGGCCGCTGCGGTACCCAGCCAGGCGTCGAACCAGTCTTGCAGGTAGATCACATCAGGCTTGCCGTCCATGCCCACCTTGGCGTTCATGCCGTGGTCGGCGGTGAGGGCGATCACGCAGCCCAGCGCGTCAAGCTGGGCCAGGTAGCCGTCCATCATGGTGTAGAAGGCGTTGGCGCCGGCGGTGCCGGGCGCGTGCTTGTGCTGGATGTAGTCGGTGGTGGACAGGTACATCACATCGGGTCGGCGCGTCTGCATCAGCTTGACGCCGGCGGCAAAGACAAACTCTGACAGGTCGGCGCTGTAGACGCTGGGCAGGGGCTTGCCCACCAGCGCCAGCACGTCGTCGATGCCGTTGTCCTTGAGCGTGGCCTGGTCGGCTTTTTCTGCCGAGAAGCAGATGCCGCGCATCTGGTGCCCGAGCAGGGTGCGCAATTTGTCTTTGGCCGTCACCACCGCCAGCGATAGGCCGGCATCGGCCAATGCCGCCAGCAGGGTGGGCGCGCGCAGCCACTTGGGGTCATTCATCATGACCTCCACGTTGTTGGCCACATCGTACAAGTAGTTGCCGCAAATGCCATGTACGCTGGGCGGCGCGCCGGTCACGATGGACAGGTTGTTGGGGTTGGTGAAGGTGGGCACCACGCAGTCGGCTACCAGAGCGGTGCCTTGGGCCAGCGTAGCCTGCAGCCAGGGCATCTGGCCATTGGCTACAGCTTGGGCCAGGTAGTCAGGCTCGCAACCGTCGACGCACACCACCACGGTGGGCGCGCGCGGCAGTTGGTAGGCTCTGCCGTTGACATGGACGGCGGGGGTCGGGCTTGAAGTCATCGGGTCACTTTCTTGGTTCCGGGATGGATCGATGGTGCGGCGTGGCGACGCAAATCATTGGCCTCTGTGCGTGCCTTGCTTTCCATCGCGTGGTCAAACATGGCTTGGCCGGCCCGTTGCGGGTTGCCGGAGGCAATGGCCTGCACGATCTGCTGGTGCTCACTGGCGGAGGCCGGCATCAGCCAGCCGTCGGCCAGGTTGAGCCGCCTAAATAGCGACAGTTCTTTGATCAGCTTGCGGTAGATGGCGGTCAGCTTGCGGTTGCCGGTCATCTCTACCAAGCGGTCATGGAACTGCAGGTTGAGCAGGTGGTAGTGCTGCGCATCTTGCGCAGTCACGGCCTGTTCCATGGCGCTGACCATGGCCTGCATGTCGTCGCGCTGGTCGGTGGTCAGATGGGTGGCCAGTTGCCGCCCGACCAGTTCGTCCATGGCGGCGCGCAGATCGAAGATTTCCAGCGCTTCATCCAGCGGAATGTCGCGCACGGACACGCCCCGGTTTTTTTCAGTCCGCACCAGGCCGGCCTCATCGAGCATGCGAAAGGCTTCGCGGATGGGACCGCGCGATACCCCCATTTTTTCAGCCAGGGCGGCTTCAATCAGTTTGCTGCCCGGTGGGTACTCGCCACTCAGGATGCCGCGTTCGATTTCCTGCTGCACCACCATGCTCAGCGAGCGGCTCTGCAGCAGGGCAATGGTGGGGTGCATGGTCGCGCTCATGGAGCGGATTGAAGCAGATTTCTAGAAATTGTCAACAATTTACAAAAAACAATTGACAAGCTTGAAGGGGTGACGTCCAATAAAATTTTTGATGGGGCCGACCGGCCCGTTCCAGGAACCAACGATGGACAGAGACCGCATACTGCTGACCCCGGGTCCCTTGACCACCACCCTGCGCACCAAGCTGGCCATGCTCAAGGATTGGGGCTCGTGGGACGCCGACTTCATTGCCGTCACAGCCAGTGTGCGCCGCAGCCTGCTGGCCATCATTCACGGCCAGGACAGCCATGTGGTGGTGCCCTTGCAGGGCAGCGGCACTTTCAGCCTGGAAGCCGCCGTCGCCACCCTGGTGCCGCATGACGGCCATGTGCTGGTGCTGGACAACGGCGCCTATTGCAAGCGAGCTGCCCGCATCACCAACATGATGGGGCGGCGTTGCAGCACCATGAGCTTTGACGAGGCGCAACCGGTGGACGCGCAGGCACTGGCACAACGGTTGCAAGAAGACGCCTCCATCACCCATGTGGTGCTGATCCACTGCGAAACCGGTGCGGGGGTGCTCAACCCCTTGCAAGCGGTGGCCGATGTTTGCGCCCAGTTTGACCGCGGGCTGATTGTGGATGCCATGAGCTCGTTTGCCGCGTTGGAGATCGACGCGCGAACAACCCGGTTTGACGCCCTGGTTGCGGCCAGTGGCAAGTGCCTGGAGGGCGTGCCCGGTATGGGTTTTGTCTTCATTCGCCAAGCGGTGCTGGACGGCTGCGCTGGCCGCAGCCAGTCACTGGCGATGGACCTGCACGACCAGTATGTCTATATGGAGAAGACCGGGCAGTGGCGCTTCACACCGCCCACCCATGTGGTGGTGGCCCTGCATGAGGCCATTGCCCAGTTTGAAGCCGAAGGCGGCCAGAGCGCCCGGCTGGCGCGCTACACCCGCAATTACCAAACACTGGTGGCTGGTATGGCAGCTCTGGGCTTCAAGCCTTTCCTGGACCCTGCGGTACAGGCACCCGTCATCGTCACCTTTCACGCGCCGCAGCACCCGGCCTATGAGTTCAAGCGCTTTTACGACACCGCCAAGCACTATGGCTTTTTGCTGTACCCGGGCAAGCTGACGCAGGTCGAGACCTTTCGGGTTGGCTGCATTGGCGCCATCGGCCCGGTGGAGATGCGCCAGGCGGTGGACGCGGTGGCGCAAACGCTGCGCGACATGGGCATCAGTCAGCCTGCGATAGGGGCTTGAGCTATGGCTAACGTTGCGGTCATCGGCGCCGGCTTTGTCGGCCTGTCCAGTGCCTATTGGCTGATGCAAGACGGCCACCAGGTCACGGTCTATGACCCGGCCGGGGCGGCTGGCGGTGCCTCTTTTGGCAATGCCGGCACCTTTGCCAACTACGCCTGCATCCCGGTCAATAACCCCTCGGTGTTCCGCGATCTGCCGCGCTACCTTCTGGCCGGCGACAGCCCGTTTCGTTTGCGCTGGTCTTACCTGCCGCAGCTCACGCCATGGCTGCTGCGCTTTCTGGCCAGCTCCAGCCGGCGCCGTTACACCGCCTCGGCCACAGCGCTGTCGCACTTGCTGGCACGGGCGCAGGATGGCTACACCCGTATGACGGCGCAGGCCAGCCTGGCCGCTTTTGTAAAACCCAGCGAGTGCCTGTACCTTTACTCGGACGCAGCTAACTTTGCCGCGTCCGAATCAACGCTGGCGCTACGCCGCTCGCTGGGCGTCAACTTCACGGTGCAGGGCCGCGACGACATCGCCCGCCTGGAGCCAGGGCTGGCCCCCATCTTTGACCGGGGCGTGCTCTACCAAGGCTCGTGGTTCCTGTCCAGCCCTGCGGACTTTTTAGGCGCCCTGCAGGCCTCGCTGGTGGCAGGTGGCCTGCAGATCGTCCGCAGCGCTGTCAACGGGCTGCAACCCCAATCAGGTGCGGTGCACGTCAGCACCGACGCTGGCCCAAGCGGGCATGATTGGGTGGTGGTGTGCGCTGGCGCCCATTCCAAACCGCTGGCCCGACAGTGTGGCGACGAGGTGCCTCTGGACGCCGAGCGGGGTTACCACATCATGTACCCGGGCGCCTCGGCTGCGATCTCGCGCCCTATTGGCTGGGCCGAGCGCGGCTTTTACATGACGCCGATGGAACAGGGCTTGCGGGTAGCGGGCACCGTGGAGCTGGCGGGCATGAAGCCGCAGCGCCATCAGGGCCTGCTGGATCTGCTGCATTTCGCCTCAAAACGTGCCGTGCCCGGGCTGGGCGAGCCGAATGCGCCTTGGCTGGGGTTTCGGCCCACGCTGCCCGATGGCCTGCCGGTGCTGGGCCGCTCGCGCGATTCGGCGCGGGTGATTTATGCCTTTGGCCACCAACACATTGGTGTGACGCTGGGCGGCATCAGCGGCGCCCTGGTGGCGGACCTGGTGGCAGGGCGCGCGCCGGCTGTCGACTTGGCACCGTTCGCCGCCAGCCGCTTTGCTGGCTAATATGACACTCGCTTGAACCAAATGAATGGACCCAACACATATGGCAACTTCCAAGAAAAACCTGGCACCTGAACATCCGGCCGTCGCGGCGGTGCGGCGCTCCAGTGCCAGCAAAGTCAAGGTGGCTGTGAGCGACATTGACGGCGTGCTGCGTGGCAAATACCTGCACCGCGACAAATTCCTGGGCGCGGCCGAGCCCTACCCAGGTGGCGGCTTCGGCTTTTGCGACGTGGTGCTGGGTTGGGACATGATGGACAACACCTACGACAACACCACCGCCACCGGCTGGCAGCACGGTTTTCCGGACGCGCTGGCGCGGCTGGACCTGGATACCGCGCGCCACGTGCCCTGGGACGACGGCGTGCCCTTCTTTCTGGGCGAGTTCGTCAATGCCGACGGTACGGCGCATGCCCAGTGCCCTCGCCAAGCGCTGAAGCGGGTGCTCAAGCGTGCCGAAAAAATGGGTTTCCAGGTCATGACCGGCATGGAGTTCGAGTGGTTCAATTTTGTCGAGACGCCGCAGAGCTGGGCTGCCAAGAAAGGCATCGCCCCCGAGGTGCTGACGCCGGGCATGTTTGGCTACTCGTTGCTGCGCATGAACCAGAACCGGCCGTTTTTCAACGCCCTGATGGATGAGATGCTGGCCTTTGGCGTGCCGGTCGAGGGCCTGCACACCGAGACCGGACCGGGTGTTTTTGAAGCGGCGATTGGCTTCAGCGAGGCGCTGGCCCAGGCCGACCGCGCGCTCTTGTTCAAAACCGGCACCAAGGAGATTGCGGCGCGTTTTGGCATCATGCCCAGCTTCATGGCCAAGCCGCACCAGAACCTGCCCGGCTGCAGCGGCCACATCCACCAAAGCCTGTCGGACGGCAAGACCAACCTGTTTTATGACGCGAAAAACCCGCGCAAGATGAGCAAGCTGTTCGAGAGCTACCTTGCCGGTCAGGTGGCCTGCATGATGGACTTTGCGCCCATGATCTGGCCCACCATCAACAGCTACAAGCGGCTGGTCGACGGCTTCTGGGCGCCGGTCAAGCCGACCTGGGGCATCGACAACCGCACTGCCAGTTTTAGGGTGATTGCCGGCAGCCCCAAGGCCACCCGGCTGGAAACCCGCTGCCCGGGCGCCGACGTCAACCCCTATCTGGCGATGGCGGCGGTGATTGCCGCTGGCCTGGACGGCGTGGAGAAGGGTCTGAAGCTGACCGCGCCACCCATCACCGGCACCAACGTCGGTGCCGAGCACATCCCCCGCGCACCGCGCACCCTGATTGAAACCACCCGCAACTTCCAGCAGTCGGCGATCGCCCGCGACTGGCTGGGCGACGGTTTTGTCGATCACTTTGCCGCCACCCGTGACTGGGAATGGCGCCAATGGCTGGACGCCGTGACCGACTGGGAAATGAAACGTTACTTTGAGATCATCTGACACCATGAGCATTACCAACTTCGCCTTCCCCACCCCCATCCGTTTCGGCGCCGGCGCGCGCAAACTGGTGGCCGCCCATTTGCTGGAGGTGGGCTGCAAGCGCCCGCTGATCGTGACCGACCGGGCGCTGGGTGCACTGCCGGTGCTGGCCGAGTTCCAGACCCACCTGGCCGGGCTTGACGTGGCAGTTTTTGCCGGCGTGTTCGGCAACCCAACCTGCAGCCAGGTGATGGACGGTGCGGCGGCCTACAAGGCGCATGGTGCCGACTGCGTCATCGGCTTTGGCGGCGGCGCAGCGCTTGACGTGGCCAAGGTGGTCGGCATCGTGGCCACCCACCCGGGCGACATCCTGGAGTACGTCTGGGACCACCCGCAGGTGCGCCCCATCGTGCACGAGCTGCCTTATTTTGTGGCGCTGCCCACCACCTCGGGCACCGGGTCTGAGGTGGGCCGCTCCAGTGTGGTGAGCGAAAACGACACGCATTTGAAGCGCGTGGTGTTCAGCGCCAAGATCCTGGCCAAGGTGGTGTTTGCCGACCCGGAGCTGACCTTTGGCCTGCCGGCCGCCGTGACGGCCGCCACCGGCATGGACGCGCTGACGCACAACATCGAGAGCTACCTGTCGCCGGCCTACCACCCGCTGTGCGACGGCATCGCGCTTGAAGGCACCCGCATCGCGGCCGCTGCCCTGCTGACCGCGGTCCAACAGCCCACCAACCTGCAGGCGCGCAGCGACATGATGATGTCCTCCATGATGGGGGCCATCGCCTTCCAGAAGGACCTGGGCGCGGTGCACTCCTGTGCCCATGCGCTGGGCGCCGTGTGTGACCTGCACCACGGATTGGCCAATGCCCTGATGATTGACACCGTGCTGGCCTGGAACCTTAGCGCGGTACCGGCCAAGTTTGACGAACTGGCCCATGTTTGCCAGGTGGCGGGCGGTGGAGCGGCGTTTGTGCCCTGGCTCAAGGCACTCAAGGCCAGTGTCGGCATTACCGGCGGCCTGGCGGCCCACGGCGTGACGCTGGCCCACCTGCCCCGGCTGGTGGCCATTGCCACCGCCGACATCTGCCACCAGACGAACCCCCGCCCCTGCACTGCGGCTGATTTCGAGGCTTTGTTCAAGGCAGCGATGTGATGAGCAGCGAGCGCCTCAAGATAGGCATCAGCGCCTGCTTCTTCCACCCGGACCCAGCGCGCGCCGCCTTTGCCAGCAAAACCCTGCAGTACGTCGAACAGTCGATGGCGCACTGGCTCATGGCCGGCGGCGCCTTGCCGGTGATGATCCCCTCGCCGGCCGGCGACACCGCGCGCGGCGAGGTGCACTTTGACGATTACGCGCACTGGCTCGACGGCCTGGTGCTGCACGGCGGTGCTGATGTCTGGCCCGGCAGCTATGGCGAGACCCCCTTGCAGGAGCGATGGAGCGGCGACCGCATCCGCGATCTGTACGAGCAGGCACTGGTGAAGGCCTTTGTGGCGGCCGGCAAGCCGGTGTTTGGCGTCTGCCGCGGTCTGCAGCTGATCAATGTGGCCTTTGGCGGCACGCTCTACCAGGACATCGCGACGCAACGGCCCGAGGCGCTGAAGCATCGAGACGCCGAGGTGTATGACCATAACTTCCACGGCCTGGACTTGGTGCCAAAAACCCGGCTCAGCCAGCTACTGGCGGGCGTTTATAGCTACAAAATCAATAGCATTCATCACCAGGGTATCAAAGACCTGGCGCCAGGCTTCGAGGTTGAGGCCCGCTGCCCGGACGACGGCATGATCGAGGCCATCCGGCACACTGGGCCCGCTTATGTGGCCGCCGTGCAATGGCACCCCGAATTTCACCGGCCCGAGCTTGGCACGCTGGACGACACGCCGCTGCTGACGGACTTTCTCCTGGCCTGCCAGGCCGCCAAAACCTCACCCCTTTCCGAGTCCCAACCCGCCGTATGAACCAACTTGCCATTCACAACCCCGCCACTGGCGCCCTGATCACCACCGTGGACGCGGATGACGCGGCGTCGGTAGCTGCCAAAGCCGGCCGTGCCCGCGCCGCCCAAGCCGCCTGGGGTGCCACGCCGCTGGCCGAGCGCAAGGCCTGCATCGAGCGCTTTGCCGCCGCAGTGCGGGCCGAGCTGGAAACGCTGGCCGCGATCATGACCCGCGAGACCGGCAAGCCGATCAAGATGTCGCGCAACGAGCTCAATGGCCTCATGGGCCGGATCGACTTCTTTTTGGGCGCGGTGGACGCCACCCTGGCCACCGAAACCGTGTTCGCCGACGGCGGCATGACGGAGCAGATCCAGCACACGCCGCTGGGCGTGGTGGCCAACATCTCGGCTTGGAACTACCCCTGGTTCGTGGGCGGCAACGTGTTCGTGCCAGCGCTGCTGACCGGCAATGCCGTGTTGTACAAGCCGTCTGAATACGCCACCCTGACCGGGCTGGCCATGGCCCGCCTGCTGCATGCTGCCGGCGTACCCCCTGACGTGTTCATCGCCCTGGTGGGCGGGGCTGAGGTGGGGGCGGCCTTGCAGGCGCAACCGATCGACGGCCTGTTTTTCACCGGCTCGCATGCCACCGGCGCCCGCATCGCCCAGGCCCTGGGGCCCCGCATGGTCAAACTGCAGCTGGAACTCGGTGGCAAGGACCCTACCTATGTTTGCGACGATGCCAACCCCCAGGTGGCGGCCGAGTCGCTGGCTGACGGCGCCATGTACAACACTGGCCAAAGCTGCTGCTCGGTCGAGCGCATCTATGTGCACGAGGCCATCTACGAGGCCTTTGTTACGGCATTCCTGGCCACGGTGCACACATTCAAAGTCGGCGACCCGGCGGCCGAGGACACTTACATCGGCGCCATCACCCGCGCGCCGCAGCTTGCGGTGCTGGAGGCCCAGGTGGCCGATGCCGTGGCCAAGGGCGCGACACTCCACTGTGGCGGCCATCGCCTGCCCGGCCCAGGTAACTGGTTTGCCCCCACTGTGTTGACCGGGGTGGACCACACCATGACGATCATGCAAGAGGAGAGCTTTGGCCCGGTCATCGGTATCCAAAAGGTAAGCGGTGACGCCGAAGCCGTCGCCCTGATGAACGACACCCGCTACGGTTTGACCGCCGGCGTCTTCACCCCCAATGAAGCCCGCGCCCGCGCCTTGCTGGCGCAGGTTAAGGCCGGTACCGTCTACTGGAACTGCTGCGACCGCGTCAGCCCGCGCCTGCCCTGGAGCGGCTACGGCGACTCGGGCGTTGGCCTGACCCTGTCCACCTACGGCATCCAGACCTTCACCCGCCCCAAGGCCTGGCACTTGCGGCAGGCATGAGCCAAAGCCAACCTGGGGGCAACGGTTTCGCCGCCGGGCCGCCCCAAGGCGAAACGAGCCCCCTCGGGGGGCAGCGCAGCACACGCAGTGGCAAGCGTGGGGGCAACATCGTGTTTTTTGATCTGGACCATACGCTGCTCAGCGGTGACAGCGATGTGCTGTGGTGCGACTTCCTGATCGCGCAGGGTCTGCTGAATGCGGCGGATTTTGGCGCCCAAAACACGGACATGGACGCGCGCTACCGGGCCGGCACCGTCGGGCTGGACGAATTCGCCAACTTTTATGTCGGCACCCTGGCCGGGCGTTCACCACGGGACTGGGAGCCGCTGCGCCAGCGTTTTCTGCACGAGCAAATCGTGTCGCGCATTCCACCGTCAGCGCTGGCGCTGGTGAAGCAGCACCAGGCGGCGGGCGATCTGGTAGTGATGACCACCGCCACCAACCGCTTCATCACCGAACTGACGGCAGCGCACATCGGCATCGAACACCTGATCGCCACCGAACCGGTGGTGACCGATGGCGTGTTCAGCGGCCGCACCACTGGCACGCTCAATATGCGCGAAGGCAAGGTCACCCGGCTGCACGCGTGGTTGCATGACCGGGCGCAGTCGCTGGACCAGTTCCACAGCAGCGCCTACAGTGACTCGATCAATGATTTGCCTTTGCTATCGGCGGTGCAACGTCCAGTGGCGGTGGACCCTGATGCTCGGCTGCGCGCCCAGGCCATGCAACGCGGCTGGCAGATTCTTGAACTGACGCGCTAATGGCCACCCGCAACCGGCTGTCCAACCACGCCCCCTGCCCCTGCGACAGCGGCCAGACCTACATGGACTGCTGCGGCCCCTGGCATACCGGGCTGGCGCAGGGGCTGCATGCGCCAACCCCAGAGGCCTTGATGCGCTCACGCTACAGCGCCTACGTCCTGGGTCTGCCCGAATACCTGCTTGCCACCTGGCATCCGGCCACGGCGCCGGGCGAGCTGGAGCTGCCCCTGGTCAAGTGGCTGGGGCTAGAGGTGCGCCAGGCCCAGGCATCGGCCGACGCCGGGGTGGTGGAATTTGTCGCGCGTTGCCGCGACAGCGGCCGGGCCCAGCGCATGCACGAGACCAGCCGCTTTGTGCGCGAACAGGGGCGCTGGTACTACGTTGACGGAATTATCGACGATCAGGCATGAAATCGGCCTCTAGCCCTTGTCAGATATAGATAGTTTGCTATTTTTTTGAGAGTAATTCTCGAGCCAGCATGTTCCGTGCAAACGCCTTCGCCAGCGAGCAGTGGGCGTTTTGGAAATCGGTCAGAATGGCAGAACATAGCCTAATCAACCCAGGACGGAGATCCACCATGCGTCTGTTTGCTGCTTCTATTGGTACCGAGACCAACACTTTTGCGCCGATTCCAACGGCCCTGGAGAGCTTTCACGAGGCGTTTTATGCGCCGCCTGGCCAGCACCCCGAGGATGCCAAGCTGTGCACGGCACCGCTCTGGGTGGCCAGGCGCCGTGCCCGGGCAGAGGGCTGGACGCTGATCGAAGGCTCCTGTGCCTGGGCTGAGCCCGCCGGTCTGGTGTCACGCCAGGCGTTTGAGCAGTTGCGCGACGAGGTGCTGGGCCAATTGCGTGCCGCCCTGCCGCTGGACGGCGTGGTGTTGGGCCTGCACGGCGCCATGGTCGCCGACGGTTACGACGACTGTGAAGGCGATTTGATTGAGCATGTGCGCGCCATCGTTGGGCCGAAGGTGCCCATTGGCGTGGAATTGGACCCCCATTGCCACCTGACCCGAAAACGCGTGAGCAATGCCACCCTCATCATCTGCTTCAAGGAGTTTCCCCACACGGACTTTGTGGCGCGTGGTGAGGAGGTGGTCGAGCTCACCCTGCGCGCTGCACGCGGCGAGATCAAGCCGGTGATGTCGGTCTGTGACTGCCGCATGATCGGCAGCTTCCCGACCACCATCCAGCCGATGAGGGCCTTTGTGGACAAGTTCAGCGCGCTGGAGGGCAAGGACGGCGTGCTGTCGGTCTCGGCGGCCCATTGCTTCCCCTATGCCGACGTGCCTGAGATGGGAGCCCGCATCCTCGTCATTACCGATGATCGCCGGGCCGACGGAGATCGCCTGGCGATGGCGCTGGGCGAGGAATTTTTCGCTATGCGCGGCAAAACCCTGCCGCCGTACCACACCCCTGACGAAGTGATCGATCTGGCCTTGGCCGACCACGGGCCGGTGGTGATCGCCGATCCGTCAGACAACCCGGGCGGTGGTGCCCCGGGCGACTCCACCGTGATCCTGCGCCGCCTGATCGAGCGCGGCATCAAAGGGGCTGCGCTGGGGCCGATGTGGGACCCGATGGCGGTGCGGCTGTGTTTCATGGCGGGGGTGGGCGGCCAACTGCGCTTGCGCTTTGGCGGCAAGACGGCCCCGACCTCGGGCCAGCCCATCGACGCGCTGGTGACCGTTAAATCACTGGTGCGCGAGGCCTACCAAACCTTTGTGGATGCCGCTATGCCCCTGGGCGACAGCGCCGCCATCGAATTTGACGGCATTGAGGTCGTGCTGATCACCAAGCGCAACCAGGCCATGGGCGCTGACCTGTTTACTGGCATGGGCGTCGCGCTGGCGGACAAGCGCTTGGTGGTGGTCAAGTCCACCAACCATTTCCACGCGGCGTTTGCACCGCTGGCCAGCCGCGTGCTGTATTGCGACTCGGGTGGCCCGATCCCACGTGACCATCGCAAGGTGCCCTACACCCGGGTTCAAAGGCCGATTTGGCCGCTGGACGAGGCGGCGCGGCCTATGTTGCTGGAATGCTGAGATTCACCATCACTTTTTGTTTCACCAGGAGAAACCATGACACCTTATGACCGCTTAAAACAACTCGGCCTGGAGCTGCTCACCCCGGCTGTGCCGGTTGCCAATTACGTGCCCTTTGTTTTTGCCAACGGCTTTTTGTACCTGTCCGGACAGGGCCCGCGCAAGGCCGATGGCTCGCAGCACACCGGCAAGGTAGGCGCTGAGGTGACGGTGGAGCAGGCCTACCTGCATGCACAACTGACGGGCCTGAACCTGTTGTCGGTGGCGCACCTGGCGCTGGGCGACCTGGGGCGGGTGCGCCGCGTGGTCAAGGTGCTGGGCATGGTGAACGGGATACCGACATTTGGCGACCACCCCAAGGTCATCAACGGCTGCTCCGACCTGTTTGTCAACGTCTTTGGCGATGCCGGCAAACACGCCCGTTCAGCGGTGGGCATGGGCTCGCTGCCTGGCAATATTTCGGTCGAAATCGAGGTCATTTTGCAGGTTGACGGCTAGTCAACCCGGGGGCCTCCCATGACTGTCACCACAGAACTGGCGCAGCAGGACATCCGTCGGCAGCTGGGGCTGCGACCCATCATCAATGCCTCGGGAACGATGACCGTGCTCGGTGCCTCGATCATGGTGCCCGAGGCCATTGCTGCGATGACCGCCATCGCCGGCGAATTTGTGGAGATGCAGCACCTGCACCAGCTGGCCTCAGACGCTGTGGCGAAGGCCACCGGGGCCGAGGCTGGCTTCATCACCGCCAGTTGCGCCAGCGCCATCACGCTGGCGGTGGCCGCCACGCTCACGGGCGACCGGCTGCTGGCGATCGAGCGCCTGCCCGATACCACCGGCTTGAAGCGCGAGGTGCTGGTGCAGCTCGGCCACATGGTTGGCTACGGCGCCTCACTCGAGCAGACGATTGCCATGACCGGCGCCCGCGTGGTGCCGGTTGGTACCGTCAGCATGGCGCGGGATTACCAGCTGGACGAAGCCATTACCGAGAGCACCGCCTGCGCGGTGTTTGTCGTCTCGCACATGACCGTGCAGTACGCCATGTTGAGCCTGGAACAGGTCTGCCGAATCTGCCATGCCAAGGGCGTGCCTGTCATCGTCGATGCAGCCTCCGAGTACGACCTGCGCGGGTTTTTGGCAAGAGGCGCCGACTTGGTGGTCTACAGCGGCCACAAGTTTCTGGGTGGCCCCACCACTGGCATCGTGGCTGGCAGCAGGGCGCTGGTGCAGGCGGCCGCCTTGCAGAACCGCGGCATAGGCCGGGGCATGAAGGTTGGCAAGGAAAGCATTGCCGGCGTCATGGCTGCCTTGCAGGCCTGGGGCCGGCGCGACCATCAGGCCATTCGGGCCCGGGAGCGGCAGGCGCTTGACCTGTGGATGCAGGTGATCGCTCCTAGCGCCGATGTGATCTGCCGCCTGGTGCCAGACCCCACCTGTAACCCGCTCGATCGCCTGCGCGTCACCGTGCTGCCAACGAGCCATTGGACTGCCCGCCGCCTGGCCGATGCTCTGGCGGCGGCGGACCCGCCGGTCATGGTGCGCGACTACCAGACGGACCTGGGTTACTTTGACCTGGATCCGTGCAACTTGCATTCAGGTGAGGCGGAAAAAGTGGCCCATCAATTGGCGGCTTGCTTGCGGCTGTGATGCTGCAATGCAAGATTGTTTCGCGCGGCTGAATGTGCTTAAATGAAATCGGGCTCAACAACATGGCCTCATGGACAGCTGCAATTTGGCATGCTGAGCCACTTGGCCGATTAACAGGAGAACACTTTATGACCAGTTCACGGCGTTCCATTTTGAAAGCAGGTGCGGCAGCAGCCGCCCTGACCGGCATCGGCGCACCCCATGTGGCGCGCGCCCAGCAAAGACCCCCGCGGCAGGTGCGCATGGTCCCGCACGGCGATCTGAATGTGCTGGACCCGATCTGGACCACCCAGAACATGGCGGCCTACCACGGCGCCATGATGTACGACACGCTGTTCGGCATCGATGCCAACTTCAACCCCCAGCCGCAGATGGTTGGCAAAACCGATATCTCGGCCGACCGCAAGACCTACACCTTTGAGTTGCGCCCCGGCCTGAAGTGGCACGACGGTACCGACGTCACCGCCCGCGACTGCGTGGCGTCCATCCGGCGCTGGCAGGCCAGGGACGGTGCCGGCCAGCATTTGTTCGAGCGCGTGGCCGACACCCCAGTGGTGGACGCCAAGACCTTCCGTATCGTGCTGAAAGAGCCCTATGGCCTGTTGATCGATGCGCTGGCCAAGACCAGCACACCGCTGTGCGTGATGATGAAGGCCGAGATCGCCGCCACCGACCCCAACACCCAGATCACCAAGCACATCGGCTCGGGCCCGTTCAAGTTCATCGAATCCGAGTACCGGCCGGGCAGCCGAGTGGTCTACGAACGTAACCCGGACTACGTGCCGCGCAGCGAGCCAGCTTCCGGCATTGCTGGCGGTAAGCGGGTGCTGCTCGACAAGGTCATCTGGGACATCATCCCCGACGCTCAAACTGCAGCCTCGGCTCTGATGGCCGGCGAGGTCGATTTCTTCGAGGTTCCGCCCATTGACATCCTGCCGACCCTGATTGCCTCGCCTGGCATCAAGACAGAGGTCTTGAGCAAGCTCGGCAATGTGGGCCAGGTGCGATTGAACCACCTGCATCCGCCTTTTAACAACTTGGCGGCCCGCAAGGCAGCTCAGCTGGCGATCAACCAGGAAGACATCCAGCGAGCCGCCATTGGTAACTCGAGCTACTACCGCACCTGCGGTTCCCACTTCACCTGCGGCTCTGCAATGGGCGTCGAGGACGGCTCCGAAGCGCTCATGCTCAAGGCACCGATGGCCGAACGCCAGGCCAAGGCGCGAGAGCTGCTCAAGCAATCCGGCTATGACGGCAAGCCAATTGTGCTGCTGCATGCCACCAATATCCATGTCATGAACCAGACCATGTTGGTGGTGGCGCAAAACCTGCGGCAGGTTGGCTTCAACGTGCAGTTGGCCTCCACCGACTGGGGTGCGGTGGTGACCCGCCGCTCCAACCAGAACCCGCCGGACCAGGGTGGCTGGAATGTCTTCTACACATGGAGTGGCGGCAATGCCACCTCCAGCCCGATCAGCCTGTTTGCCCACGCCGCTATTGGTAAAAAGGCCTGGTTTGGCTGGCCAGAGAACGCCGACATTGAAAAAATGCGTACCGAGTGGGCTTACGCGGCAAACCTGGAAGCGCGTAAGGGTGTGGCTAGTCGCATCAACAAGACCATGATGGACTACGTGCACGACGTCAAGACCGGGCAATGGGTACAGCCGGCCGTTTACCGCGGCGATCGAATTCGTGGCTTACTGGCCGTGCCAGAGGTGGTGCCATGGTGGAACGTGGAGCGTTACGCCTAAAGTCTGAAACGAACTTGCCACCACCCCTCGCGGGTGGTGGTAGCTACACCTGATGCTGTCCTATATTCTTCGTCGTTTGCTGGGTGTCATCCCCGTCATGGTGGTGGTGGGGGTGTTTGTGTTTTCCCTGTTGCACCTGGCCCCGGGCGACCCGGCCGCCATCATTGCGGGTGACAACGCCACCGAGGCCAGCATTGCCCGCATTCGCGCCAGTCTGGGCCTGGATCGGCCACTGTTGGAGCAATTTGGCAAATGGGCCTGGGCCACTGTGCAAGGTGATTTGGGCGTTTCGATGTTCTCGAACGTGCCGGTCACAGAGCTGGTCCAGCAGCGCATGGGCCCCACGTTTTCTCTAGCCTTCACCACCATGGCTGTGGCGGTGATCATCGCGGTCACCCTGGGTGTGCTGGCGGCTTGGAAGGCCGGTTCCTTGCTGGACCGCGCGGTGATGGGTTTGGCCGTCACCGGTTTTTCGGTGCCGGTGTTTGTCGTCGGCTACATCATGGTTTATTTCATTGCTTTGCAGTGGCGCTGGTTGCCGGTGCAGGGCTACACCCCGATGTCCGAGGGGCTCTGGCCCTGGTTGCGGCATTTGATACTG